>Ga0099825_1004727_pt1 | contig 17753 bp, 6 predicted proteins | sample SiratroredBW_FD_76838 | JGI IMG/M metagenome (GOLD analysis project Ga0099825, IMG submission 76838) | Root nodule microbial communities of legume samples collected from California, USA - Siratro red BW | ecosystem: Host-associated > Plants > Roots > Nodule | place: USA: California | collected...
AAAATATAAAAAGCAAACACATACACAAAATATATATATACAAAACATATATAAATTCTATAATTTTTTTTATAATATATATATATAATAATATTTATATCTCTATCTATATATATATATATATATATATATATATATATATATATATATATATATATATATATAATAATGATAATTCTTATTTCCAGCTATTTAAGTCCTTCTTGTTAGCTTCATTGCACATGGGAGAAAACAAATAAAGACAACAATTTTCAAGTGTACATTGTTATTTATTTCGATTGGTCAGTTCTTATTGAATGTATAGATCAATGTATTTAAGCCTCTCAGTTACGTACACAAATAGATATAATGATTTTTTTGTATATATTGTATTGATTTTGGAATGTGTGTCCATTTAAAGCAAAATATTAATTGTAAAATTCCGTTATAAATATGTATAAAATGCCTTTAGGTTCAAGTAGCTTTTTATATTTATTAAACAGGCTATTTTATAAGTGCTTATATTTGTTAAAAGAAATTCTATCTCACTATGCAGATAACTTTTTTTAATCTTGAATGATTATATCGTTTCATAACATTGTTATGAGGCTCTTACTTTTGTTGTTAATTGTATTTAATTACTTTTAAGTTCGCTCTCAATAATTTTTGGAAAAAATATTCATTGAATAAATTTAGTAAGAAATTAAAATCTTAAGGACCTAATTATACGATTTAGATGACATGAACATATACCTACTTGTGTTTTATTGAAAACAAAAACAAAATACTTAAAAATAATTCAAGTTAAACATGTTAGAACTTATTAACATTTAATTAAGTGAGAGAGATGTCAAATTATGTTTGGGAGAGAGAAAAAGAGAACTAGCTGATTTGATACATCAAAAGATGTTGTTGTAACTTTCTCTTTAAAAACTATAATTCTCTAGACTAGGAAGTTGCATTTTAATTACCAAAAGTTTTTTTTAAAGAAAAAATATTGACTAAACAGCCGTTGAACTTCAGTTTGAAGTGAAGCATGAGAATTAGTGGCTAAGAAATATTAGCATAAAAAAATAGCAAGAGATTAAGATATATTATCCTGAAAAGAATAGAAAGTTAAGAATAATTATTTTCTGTACTGCAATTATTATGAATCTATAAAAAATTAGAGTAGAGGTAGTTGGTATCTTTGTTGGATGATGAAGACATGTGGGAAGAACTTATCTGGACATACCTAAAATCAAATAGATTTTGAGCACAGTGAGGATCCAAGTGATCCTCACCACAAAATTCATTATAAAATATACCAATTAATTGAGCAGTTAATTAAATCTTATGTCATAACTATTATTATTCCAAGTTAGTGGCTAATATTGTCCTTCAGACCCACACACCTTCACCAATATAAACATAAACATTAATAATATGCAAATTATTTGACCTAAATTGATAAACTGTTGAAAGAAAACTCCAACAAAAAGGACCCTGCCCTTGTAATCTAGCTTTGTTTTTCTCTTGTAAAATTTCTAAAAATGTAAAATACTCTAAAAAAATATGCACCCACAAATAAACAAATCGATTCATTAGCTAAAGTTCAAAAATTTAAGCCCTAATTAATTAGGGCAAGTTAGAATTATTGAACCCTAACTTGAAGACGATTGATTATATATTATAGTACACATGTACAGTGATAGATGCCAGGCTTGATGACTTGTTGTATGGGACCAAATTTGGTTGGTCCTCTTTACAGGGTAGCTAGGATTAGAAATACATAGTGGACTTAATTTTCCAACCACCCTGCTATAACATGAACATGGACCAGCAAATATATATTAACAACTTGTAAGTTGTGATGATGAGAGTTAGAGGGAAAAAGGGTGAAGATGATGAGGATGGTGATGGTGAGAATTGACATGTATGCCACCCCACCTCTAATTCTGTGCATGTTCAGATTAATCTCATTGTTTTACTCATGTATGTGCATGATTATTTGATAATGAATTTTAATGAGGGAATTGTGAACAATATTTTAGATATTGATATTGGTTTTCAAATATCAAAATATGATTTTGTGGCTGGAAGAGTGGATATTAAAAAAAACATTTTTATTTTGGTTTGTGTGTGTAACCTGAGATTTGAGAATGACTATTTCACTGGACGGTGGCTGCTTCCAAAGTTCTAAAATTTTAAACTGAAATTCCATGACCTCAGCTTTTCACTTTAGCAGCAGAAGTTGTTTTGGCCTGTGCATCAGATATAGACGTTTGTTTCTGTTTCTTTTAAGAGTGTGTTTAGTTAGAGTGATTTTAGGTAATTTATTCTTTAAGACGATGAATTTGGGTTTCGGTAAATGATGATTATTTAGTTAATCTAATTTAAGAAGATGAATCAGAGAAAATTTGTAAAATGACATCTTGATTCATGTAAAAAGATTTAGAAAGATAAAATTAGAAATTATAAAATAATCCAAATGAAGTAAAAATTACTAAATATTCTTATAAGTGAGTGATATGATAACTTTAAAATAAAATAAATATAACAAAATATTTATTTTGAAATATTAATACATGATTAAAATAAAAAATATTTAATAAAAAAATACAAATATATATATATTAAAAAGAGAGCTTGTTCTGGTACTCATAATAATTCTCATACATATATTAATCTTACATGAGAATTTGAGATCAGAAATTAAGGTGAACGTCAGTTAAATATTTTTTCTCTCTTTTAGATTCAGAAACGTCTATTTTAAAAATAAAATCATGATAAATATTTTAAATTCTAAAATAAATAATATCTCATATAACAATAACATTAAACATAAAAGAAAATAAAACATATACAAAATTAAAAAAAAAAATCATTTCAATTTTGAGTATATCACTTCACATGACGTTTGTGATAACTAAGACCACAAAAGAGAAGTAAAGATTGAGAAAGTATCTCTCACTGCATTCAAATTTGTTACAAAAGAAGAAAAGCATGAGAATGAGATAAGATTTGTCTTCTTTTGCTTCTCTCAACAAAGAAAAAGAATCATTCGAAAAGCCAAAGTATGAGAAATGAAACGCTGGCACATCTTCCGAACCTTCTTCAATTACTATCAGCTGCTATTTACACCATGTTTTTCTTCTTCTTACTGTCTGCTTAAAAATGTACATAAATACTGTTCAAGGAAATTGAGTTTCGTTTAGATTTTTGAGTTTCGTTTAGATTTGAGAGAAATGTTTTAATAAAATATAAAAATAGTTATACTTGCCCGTATCCCATAAACTTCATATAACTCAGATGAAATGAATTAATTATCCATAGAATTGGTTGGTATCACTAATAAATTGGCTATCTATGTACAATATAATATAAATAATAATAAATAAGTTGTTAGGTAACTAATATAGCTTTATTTATTTTTTATATTTGAAAAATGACTCTAAAAATTTATGTAATCATATATTTATCAGAAGTTGGAGGATTATTTTCTTTTTAGTGTTCTTTTACACCCATTATTTTTATATTTTTTTTTTGTTAACTTCAATATTGAGGTGTCATGGGTAAGTGAATGATATAATCAACACCTATGAGAGCTGCAAAAGAAAATAAATACTCATAAATGAGTTATATGATGATATAATCACTTGAAAATATAAAAAGAAAATGAGTTTTACCTTAACCTTGAAAATGAGTTATATAATATATCTACTTAAAAACAAGTCTTATCTATTCAAAAATGAATATTAACTAATAAATGATACAATAAAATCACTTAAAAATAGGTGTTAGCCATTAAAAAATATACTTACCTCGAAAATAAGTTATAAGATATATCCACTAAACAAGTGTTTATCTACTTGAAGATTAGTCTTAACTTGAAAATAAATTATAAACACTTGAAAAAATTATTAAAAACTTAGAAATGATTTTAATCTTCAACAAAGTATACGATAGAACAAGTCATGGAAAAAATATATTACTCGAAGATAAGGTACAGTTCTCATAAATGAATCATAACTTACTTTAAAAAAGAAATTTTGCAAAAAAACTGTGTAAGTATTTTGGAACTTGTTTCTAACAAGTTCTGGAACAAGTATGCTTAACTTGATTTTTTAACAATTACTGTTCACAAGTTTAGGTTTTGATTACAACAAAGTTTCTACTTAGTTTAAATCAAATTAGACACAGAAGAAACAAAACAGAAGAACGAAACTTAAACAAATTTTTCATAGCAATACAAAAAGAAAAATTACAAAGGAATGGATTGAATTATCTATCAAACAAATCATTCTTGACCAATACAATTTTTTTAGTACCAACAGATTCTTCAATCTCCTCCTAAAGCCTACAAGCACTCTTCTCACCCACTTTTTGTTGAGCCTCTTTAAAGCTCAGCCAATTAGCCCTCTCTTCACAATATAATAAATGGGTTATCTTTTGTAATACCCAGTATAATATAAGTTGTAACAAATCCCACTTTGGTTAATAGTGTATCTTTATTCATGTCTTATATTCCAAAAAAACATACAAAAGGTCTTTATAATCATATCTTCACAATAACAATTAATGATCGCTCATACTGTTATTTAACACTCATTATTTTTATATGTTTTTATTTACTTAAGCAAAATAACATTATTTGCAACACAACATCATTTGCAAGTAAATTTTCATTTGGTTCTTTTCCATACTTCATTAGTATAAAGTTTCTTTGTAATCAGAATTCACAACTTAAGTTATACAGTTTGAAGTTCCAACTTCAATAACGGCTCAATCAGATACATCCAAATCCAGTTAAAAACAATATTAGAGCAAATTCTTCCTCTTACATGCTTTCTTCCGGCAGCTTTATAAGAAAAGTAAAAATATCATTTTATCCTCTTCATCTTCTTTTTCTACTTTTCATTTTTTTTCATCGTCTTTATCTCCTCTTTACCTTTTTAATCTTTTCAGTTGAATTTCCTTATTTTAAATTATGTAATCTAAAATGTAAAAAATCGTATTATGAATTATATAATTTAGAATTATAATTTTATCTTAAAATTTGAAATAAAAAAAATATACATTTCAGATTATATATTTCAAAATATAAATTTTAAAAAATATTTTAATATTTTTAAAAGTACAGATATGTAAGAAGAAAAGCATGGAGGTGCACGAAGAAGTACCCAATATTGGCAGGCAATGTGAAGACCAAAATATTTAGGCCCAGCTATTTGGACAATTAAACACAAAGGCCCAGTTCACCAACAAAGACTTACCACTGACGGATTCTTCCTGCCGCTCCATAATTTTAAGTATTACAATTTTAGTCATGAAAAAAAATCAAAATATTCTTAATATTAGAGAAATAGGTTAAAGACAGAGAAGAAGACAACGTGAAAATACAATCTTCACTGCAAGGTTTGTAAAGGTATAAGGTTGTGGCTACCAAAGACCACAGTGAAAGAATGTTCACAATTAGCAATAATAGAAATTTTTCAATGAATTAGAAATTATACAATCTATAAGTCTGAAATGAAATAAATGAGTTGCGGATTACATAATTTACAATTTATTTAAAAAATCATTCGTGTTTTGTCGAATGATTTACAGATTACATAATCTGCAATTCATTTAAATTTTAAAAATAAATTATGAATTAGGTATTCTGCAATTTGATTTTTTGAATGAATTACCGTTGCAAGTTTACAGTAGAAAAGAGCAAGGAGCACGAGGTGGAACAGGTGCAAGATGTGAAAGAGGTAGAAGAGATGAAAGAGGTAAAGGAGGAGCACGAAAGGTGGAGGTTAAAAGGTTTAGGATTTCAGTTAATAGGATAAAAGATAAGATTGGTTTAATGTATCTTTTTAAAGGATAAAAATGTAATTTCACATTTATTATGGAGGTGCAGGAAGATATTATGGAGAGGTGCAGCAATAAGCAGTCCTTACCACTGCCCAACTATTAGGTGCACTAGGCAATGCTATTTTTTCATCTGTTTTGCTATGCAACAAAACATGCACACTATAAGCAGAAAGAAAACCTAAAAGTAATGCTACACAATTCCAAGAGAAAACATTTTCCAACATGACCCATTACTAATAAACCGAATTTATTTTAGTAAAGGTATGAAGTTTACTAAATTAGTAACAGTGCCAAGTTTTATAAAATTTACATACAATCACGTAAAAATTATATAAAAAACCCTAAAAATCCAGGTGAATATATTTACATTGAAAATTATGTTAAAGATGTATCAAACCAAAACATTTCCGATTCAAGATATATATTAAATTTTACACTTATATAAAATTTCAATTCAAACCTTCATATCACCGCGCGTGAAACCATCACGAAGTATATTTATAAACTTTTAATAAACATCTCCAATAAACAAAAATAAAATAAACAACTATATAAACTAAAAGTAAATTATATAAACTAATATAAAAAAAAAAACATTGTAAAAAAGCTTTAACGATCAATTCCCAAAATTTTAAGAAAATAAACCTACTTAAAAAAACGTATACTTTTGTCGGACAACAATTGAACATCCATAGATTAAAATATGTGCATAATTCATTTCTTTGAGCTATCTTCGATTAATTTCCCTAAATCTGATTTTCACAATAAACAAACTATTCGAGCTTTGAGTTTCTAAATTTAATTACGAATAAACTATAAATTATTTCAGACAAATCCTCGGATTTCAACGAAACCAATCAAAATTTCAACTATTTAAATTCTATTGTTTATTTATTATCTGTTTCAAATATACTGCGGAGGAAAAATATAAAAAGATCACAAATGTCCACTGCGTCATTACCCAACCTGAAGAAACTTAAACTACTTCGATTAACATCAGTTTTTAAGTTATGACCTTTTTTTTTTTCATTTCCATTTCGTCCACAGGGATTAAATTAATTTTATACAAATAAAGACATTATACTCAACATAATGAACATAGTTTCTGAACCACTGCGTTACGGTACCATGGAAGCAAGCAGATACTGTCGTACATACATACTATTTGAACAGTTAAAAGGTAATTAAATAATAACATGCATCTTGAGATTTCAGTATAAAATTAAATAATATTAAACTCAACACAAATTGATAAAAAAAAAAAAAACTCATCATATTTAGTAAGTCAAACAAAGTCTGCATAAATTTTGTTACTAACATATCTAAAAAACAGTGGAACACTGTTTTATAGAAACCATAAGTTGATTTAAGTTTCTTCTCAAATCCAAACATCGGAACCCTTGTGGTTATGATTTAAGTTTTTACCACCATCAACTGCTAGATTAGATTGAAACGCAGTTAACAATTGCTCAAGATTAACACATTCTTCCACAAGGATAAGCCATTTCAATTCGTTGAGACCCTAGGCAACTTTAGATCGAAAGACAAGCAAAGCCTTCAATATTGATATCATATTGCACCCTTACATTCACACATACAACAAACTTCAACCAAGATCCAGAAAAACTACACGTTAGTGGACAAGACAACTACACAGATCATAGTACATTTACATTAACAAATAGTAAAAAGTCTGCAAATTCATATGAAAACGTCATTTTTTTGTGTGTATTAAGAAAACTTAAAAGTATAAAAAAGCATGCAGTCACAACTTGTATAAAGGATCCATGTATAGGGGGAACGCATGACGCAAGGCATCTATACTCAGTAAACAATCAAACTAGTCAAAAGTACTAAACCAATTTCTTACTAAACCAATCAAACTCATTCTTAATGCATGTTTATTCACACGATATCAGGAGCAAGATGCAATGCAACAATGTTAATGAACAAACTGAGTATACAGTAAGAAGGTACAAACAAAGGCTTCTGAGCAGAAAATGGACATTTAAACAGCAAATATCAACCAAACACTATAAAATCTTAAGTCCAAATGCCATAAATTTAACGACTAACTGTCAGGAAAAACATCACTCAACATTCATAACATAAAAATCAGATATAAAGAACCAATTCTGACATCTTAAGAAATTCATTATGTTCAATGCTGATTGAGCAACATCCAATGTTACTTAAAACTGGACACTAAAATAACCTGATATGGAATGAAGAGCATTTCGCAATGTTTGCACAAACCATACACTTACACAATTCTCAAAATAAACACAATTAAATTAGTCAACAGGAAAATGGTGAGTTTCTACGCATCCCAGTAGAACTTATCCTATCTGCACGTGATAAAATGCTTTAGGAAACTCATTGGCTAAGACTATCATTAAGCATTTTCAATGTTAACTTATCTAAAACAGAAAATCAATTCATCAAACAACTCATTCCAATTACTCAAATAAAAAAAATAGAATGACTGCAAACAAAGCAAATACGACACAATCAATTGCCCAAGTAATTAATTACCGGAATAATGAACAGTATAATTAAACCTACAAGTACATCCCAATCAACACTCATTTCAAGGTGTTAAAAAGAAAAATTCAACACGAATTCCAACTTACCTAATGAATACCAGCAGACCAAACAAAGGAAAATATACGCAAAATAAACTACAATCCATTGACAAAATTATATCGAAAAACATATCATTTTATGAGCAGAAGTAAACTAATAAGCCCATGATAAATCTCTCGAAACCATCTAAATTATCCAAAACATTAAATAAACTTAAACAAAAAGTTCAATAGTTGCCCCAAATTTATATAATAAAAAGAAACACGAAACAAACAGAGGTAAGAGAAAAAGAGTAACAAAGCCTTCTTCCTCCTCAATCAAGAGGGACCTCAACATCACCATCGGTGATCTCCTGCTGCAAGTCTTTAGGATCCTTTCCATCAACGGTGCATCCCACGGAGACGCAAGTCCCGAGAATCTCCTTAATCGACCCGCTAAGGTCCTTCGCCATTGACCTCGGCCTCATAATCCTAGCGATCTCGATGACGTCATCGAGCGAGATATTTCCGTTATGCTTAATGTTTTTGGTCTTCTTCCTGTCGCGCTCGGGCTCCTTCAGGGCCTTGATGACTAGCGCCGCCGCAGAGGGAACCACCGTGACTTTGGCCTGACGGTTCTGCACGGTGAGCTTGACGGTGACTCTGAGACCCTTCCAGTCCTTGGCGGTTTCCTTAGCGATGTCTTCTCCGATCTTTTTGGGAGAGAGACCGAGGGGACCGATCTTAGGAGCGAGCGAACTCGCCGCGCCGACCTCGCCACCGGTGACCCGGACGAAGACGTCGACGACCTGGGATGGATCGAACTTCGGCGGCATTGTGTTGCAGTGATGGAAGAGGAAGAAAGAGTGTTAGGGTTTGCGAGTGAGAATGAGGCGAAGCAGAGAGAAGAGAAACTAAGAGTGGGTTATATATATAAGGTATAATGGGAATTAGGGTTTTTGAAGGTCCATTTTGCACTCGCAGTAAGGACCAATTTTGTAACTAGCACTGGAATTTCTGAGATGCAAGTAAGGATAAATCAGTCTTTTACTCTACGGCACTTTCATTTTGGTCCACTCAAAAAGTGGGCTTTTTTTTTTATTGACAAATTGGACTCTATTTTTAACCCTACCGTATATTGTTCCAATCCTACTACTTACACTCCCCTTTTTTCTAAAAGAAACTCCCTCTCAATTCTTTTATTTAATATTAAGATAGTATTTTTACTTTTATTTGCTCTCTTTTGTTTATGTAGGGGAAAGTAACTTAAAAATGTTAAGAAAATAATTTTTTTAAGGAAAATACTGTGAAAAATGTTAAGAAAACAGAATATATTATGGAAAGTGCATCCTAGTATGTGAAAGAGATCAAAATGTTTTTCGGGAGATTTTTTAAAAATACTTCTTTTATGCTTGAAAAGTGGTTTATAGAACACTTTTTATATTTTTCATGTTAATAAAATATTCAAAATGTTAATAAAATTGTGCCTTCAAAGCATGTTCGGAAATATATATATATTCTTAAAAGTATTCTCTCAAATATTAAGAAAAAAGAGTGTATAATAAAATATGTTTTCAATGGCAAATAAAGCATTCTAAAAAGAATTATAAACTTTTTTTTTCCTTCTTTTTTAAATTTCATAATATATTTTTTAAAACACGATTTTGTTTCCTTAATATTTCAAACGGTATTTTCCAAGACATTAAATTTAATTATATTGTGTAAAACACTGTTCAAGATGCACCAAATGCAAATAAAAGGAGAATCCTTCTTCCTGCACTTCCATTACTTTATTCTGTCAAAATATTAAAAATATCATTTATAAATTGTATAATTTAAAATATAAAAAAATATCTTCAAGATTATATTTTGAATTATATAAATTTGTACAATCTAAATCATATTTTTCATTTTAAATTATATAATTTAAAATATATTTTTTATTTTAAATTGTATAATCTAAAATATAGAAAAAAAATTACATTTATTTAATTTTTTTGAAAGGTTTAATAATTAATTTGATGTGTGTCTATAAAGGTTGTGTGTCTATAAAAGTGTAGGAAGAATGCGTCTAAAACGGGTGTAGACAGTAAATGAAATAGCAAGAGCGTATTTGTTGCACTTGGGCTAAAATATTCTCTTCGTGGATTCTTTTTATTTTTATTAATATTTTAATCCTTTATTCTAACTTTCACTTGCTTTTGTTTTATACATTTTATAATTTTCTTGCCTCCATTTTTATATCGAAATTCAGAATTGGGGTATTCTGATATTAGACACATGTAAAATAATCATCATTTTTAATAATAAAAAGGAAAATTATAATAAAAAGCAATTACATATTCACATATAAAATTTTTATGCAAATATTATAATACTAAACTCTTAAATAGAACAATATGTAATCATGTATTCAAATCCTGATTTGAATCCTAGCAAATTACCTCCTCAAAGTCAAAATGAAAATTTGAAAATTTATCATTAAATTCACTTTTTTTTCTTGGTGGAATATAATGTAGAGAACATTATGAAAATGTGATACATACTATGTGTATTCTTTGCATTTCATTTTAAGTTGGTTGGAAATATTTTAAGTTATTTGGTAGATATAATGTTTGAATTATAAACTAAAAATATAATTGACTTTAAACAAATAAAAACTATGATACTTAAAAAGTAATTTGCAAAAATAAAATTAAATCACTCAAAAATGTTTTTACCCATAATTTAATTCAAATTGTTTAAGAGTGAAGTTGTATGAGTTTGATTTAACATATATATATATATATATATATATATATATATATATAAAATACTTTTTTAGTAGAATAAGTATCATGTCTTTAATTGGTTTTACTAGTCAAATGCTTATCCATATAAATGATTCCATTTATTATTATTTATTGCTCTATGTTATGGTTACTGGGGAAAAAGAAAGAACACATCATGATGTTATATGCTCTTTATTATTATTTTATTGTAATCATCAGTCATGATAAGTTCTCTTTGGTGTTGGTATAAAACAAAAACACTTGTATGGTTATGCATGGTGAGTCGCAATTTTGGGGACCCCTAAAAGTGGCATGAATGAAGTGTTCTATTCAGTGCTTTACTGTATATTTTGTGTTGTGAGAGAGATGGATAAAGAGCCAAAACTAAGTTCTATTGACAAAAGAGATAGAATTGTAAGCCCCTTTCATTTTTGGAAGGAATGGGGAAAGAGGAATAGTAAAGGAAGAGGAAAATCAAAATCAAAATTAATTATATGACAAAAAAACTAAAATAAATAAATAAAAAGTAAAAAAGGTAAAACGATATATATATATATATATATATATATGTATATATTAATTTTTATTAAAATAATGATAATTTATTATATTTTAAATATATTTAAAAATGATAATATCTTGAATTTTTTTTCAAAGTATCCGAAAGAAGAATTTGATGAATAATCTTAATACGTAGGTTGACATACAAAATCCAACATTTAAAAATAATTAAAAAGAATAAAAAAATGAAATATACTTTAATGTGTTGAATAGTTATAAAAATTTTGATGAGTACTAGAATGTAAGTTTTAAAGTTAAAAAAGAATAACAATATTTTAAATAAAAATATACTAGTATAAAAATGTGAAATTATGCTGTTTATTTATAATACTATTTTTTAAAATATTTTAATGATTGTTTAAGTTAATTATAGGAATAATTAATGTATACAGTCTTTTATTTGATGGTATTAGAATGTGTCTATCTCGCTATAGACTTTTGTGTTAAACTTTTATCTTATTTGTGAATTTTCTATCCTCTTATGTGAGAGTGGATTAAGAAGTATTTATAAATAGTTATTAAAAGAAGTAAGGTCAAAATCAAAGAAAAGATGGAAAAAGTAGGAATAAGGTTTTGCATGTACAAACTCAATGTTAATTTGTAAGTCTCACGTATTAAAGAAATAAGTTCACAACTTATCCCTTTCTGGCTTTTTTTTTTCATTTTCGTATACTTTTTTATAATAATGTTTAAAATAGGCAAAAAAATATTTATTTATTAGATATAGATTTTACATTAAAAAATCTTTTAATAAAGATATTATTGGTCAAATACAAATGACATGACGATTTTAATTAAAAACATTAATTAAAATATCTTATTACTTCCTAAACTCATAAATTTGTAACCATTTTTCTTTTATTTGATACTATAATTTTTACATTTAACAATTAAAAAAATAATTAAATAATAAAAATTAACAAAATTTTAACAGAATAATTAAGACAAACAAATTTATTTTAATTTAAAACTAAATAATATAATGATTATAAGAAGAAGAATTATTTTAATTAAATCCATATGAATTTAATTTAAATAATAATAATAATAATTTAATGATTATTTTTAAGAAATAATAATAATAGTAATAATATCCTAAAAAATTAATTAAAATAATAATAATAATGATTATAATAATAATAATAACAATATAATAAATTTTATAAATAAATAAAATAATATTTAAATAATATAATATTTATCATTAGTGTTTCACCTATCAGAAAGGAACCATGAACATACACTCTAAATATTATAGTATGAACTATTTATCAAATTATAATAAACTATCATTGATAAATAATTGATATTATATTATTAAATTTTATTTTTTTTTTTGTTTATAAAAATTATTATATTATAATTATAATAATCATTATTATTGTTATTATTTTAATTAAAATTGTTAGAATATTATTACTATTATTATTATCATTTCTTTGAAAATAATTATTAAATAATCATTATTATTATTATTTAAATTAAATTCATATAAATTTAATTAAAATAATTCTTATTCTTCTTATTATTGTCATTATATTATTTTAGTTTAAATTAAAATAAATTTGTTTGTCTTAATTGTTTTCTTATAGTTTTATTAATTATTATCATTTAATTATTTTTTTAAATGTTAAACGTAATAAATATAGTGTGAAATAAAAATGAAAAATAGTTACAGAAAAATGAGTGTAGGAATGAATGAGATTTTAATTAATGTCTTTAATTCAAAACACAATATTCACTTGTATTTGATCAGCCTAAAATCATATTTTCATTGAAGAATTTTTTAATATAAAATCCTATCTAGCTTCCAGAATTTACCCATTTTAATAAATAAATATTTTTTTGCCCATTTTAGATATTATTATGAAAAAAGTACACAAAAATGAAAAAAAACGTCACTTTCCATAAAACACATATAAGTGAAGTTGTGACGTTCTTAATTATTTATATATATATATATTAGTTTAGGTGAAATTGTAAAAAAGATATTAGTAGAAGTAAAATACAATGTAACTATAAATAAAAAAATATTTAATTCTACGATCCAGTACATTTTTATTAAATAAATTTATTACTTTTATTCTATATCCATATACTATAAGCTTCCTATGAAGCTTCTTTGAGCATATTTGATAAGTTTATATAAAAAAAATGAATAAGTGAGGTATACTTATTTTAAAATAATATAGTACTAAAAAAATTAGTTCATCAAACGATAAATTGCAAAGAGTATGTATTACTTAATTTAAGCAGTAAACAAAATCTTGCTTTTTTTTGTTTTTAGGAGAATTTTTAGAAAATTATACTCTAATATTAAAATATCATCATAAGTAATATCCAAAATAAATAGTTGGGATAAATAAATAATTACAACACCACTTTCTAACCACCAAAATAATATCTTTTAGTTATTTAAATTTAAATTCGTAAGGATCAAATCCTTCACTTGCATATATTTCAATAAAGTACATTATGATTATAAGACTCATCCACAAAATAGAACTAAAACACATAAGTGCAGTATAATCAAAAACCACTTTATATAAAGATCAATAAATGTTTCTTAAGGGGTGAGGTTTAGGGGTACCTCACCAAAATATAAAAATAGATATTATATGTACCAATATCTCTTTTTCCTTATCTTGAAAGTTTAGAGCAGAATCTTCTTTTTTATCTCTTTCCCAAGTTTTTTTTCTTAAGTATTTTTCTTTTGTTTTTTGTGTGTTCTGCACAATCTCAAATTCTCTATTTATAAAGGGTTGGTACTCATTTTCTATGGTTTAATTTTAATTATATAATTATGATTTAATTGGATTCTAAGAATTTAGTTTTACTTTAGATGATATAAGTAGTGAAATAAAAGTTGATGTGACAATAATAAATATTGAGAAGTAGAGTCCACTTAGTTATTCCTTATAAAAATTAAATGTTCATAGATATTTATCTTTTGAAGTTTTATCTCTTTAAGAGATAAGTTATTTACTCTTTTCATGAAATTATTTCTCAACTCTTTTATGTAGTCTAAATGATAGATTTTATATATAGAACATTTTAATTAATTGTGACAGTATTATGGCATCAAACGATAGATTATAACATCAAACCAATAGGTGATAGACTGTGACATCAACTGATAAACAATATAGTATGACATCGTACCATAGACAATAGACTATGAAATTAAGACAATAGACTATGAAATTAAGCGATAAACAATAAAACATAACATTAAATGATAGACAAATTACATCATTTATTTCATTTTTTTACCTTTAAAACAATATAATTAAAATATAATTTATATAACTGCAAATTGTATTAGATTATTTGAAAGTATAAGAGATAGTATATGCTTCTAATAAATTATTAGTTGGTATTTAGAAATGTATTATATTATATGTAGGTGTACACATATATTTAAGTATGATCATACTACATATTTTGAGATGTTACAAAACTTATAAACACAACTTTGATTAAGAATACATATTTTGTGATATTTTTTGAAAAAAGTGCAAGTTTTCCTGTTCATTCAAAAAGTTTTTTCTATTGAAGTGGTGACTCTTTCCTTCTTGCTTATCCTTTGTAATGCTTAGAGGCTATAAGTTCAACCAGCTTTTGGGAGAAACAAGTTTAAGTATTCAAGCTTCTAAGAAAGAAGTCAAAACTTCCACTCAACTTTGCTTTCAGAAGAAACCTCTTTCGAGTAAGAATCAATTCGTTCAATTCTTAGTTATTTTCTTTCATTGTTTTTCTACATTATGACTTATTTTTTTCACTATTATGAAAAACAATACTAACAACTCTTATCACCTTTAACATATAATAACATCTCCCAAAATCGTATTTATTGTCAAACCTAACCTTACATTCCACTAACCATATACAACCAATAACATATAAAAAATATTCTCATTTCACAAAGAAATATATAAAAAAAAAAACTTTTAGTGAATCTCAGTCCCTACTTTTTAAGACAACTAAAATTTTTCCATAATTCAAATAAGGATTATACTCAATCTCTCTCATATTTCACAACCTTCTTTAAGCATCAATAATACTAAAATATTGTTTCAAGAACCAAAATGCTAAGTTATCATAAGAATCACACTTCCACAAGGTTTTTTCAATATTATGTTCATGATGGCTTCATAATTCCTTCCAAAACTTGAATCCTTCTTCCATCTCCGAACCAACCCTCATACAAATCTTAAAACACTCATCCCAACCTAACCACCTTACCTAAATCACCAATAATGTCATAATAGTTTACCTTTCATCATCAGAGATTGTTCTTTTTGTTACTTTGAGCTTTTGAAGTTAATAATTTAGATTTACCCCCTCTAAGCATTACCAATAAGGTTTACATTCCTTTTGCCATTAAGTATTATCATACACACCCTTATTGTTAAAATTTCTAATGAAATTTTTAACACCTTCTTTCTTTTGTCTCTTTCATCCATTGCCTATATATTTCACAACACCACAATTTCTCAATCTATGACAACCTCCTTGTGCCACCACGTATTTCTCCTCTTAGCATCATAAATCCTTCGTGTATAAGTTAATTATTAAATTATTATTTTATTTAAACTAATAATTTTTGAAATTACCGACACATATGTATCTGTCAATAAAATATCATCACTTTCTAATTTTAACAATTAATAATTTGACAATCAATTTAATCAGACAGATCAAATTCATCAATAATTACTAATGAATTTTATTAACAAATAATTTAATGTCCAATTTACTTATGAATGAATTAAGTGTCAACTTATCCAACAATAAAATTTATTGATAAATTGACTATTGACTGTTAACTTATTTGTTGATAAATTGAATATCAATTTATTCATCACTAAAATTTGTTGATATTTATCAACAAATTTGATTTTAATGATAAAATAATTTAATAATAATAATGTTGATGATGATGATAATAATAATAATAATAATGATAACTACTAATAATAAAAATAATTACGATAATAGCAATAATAATAATTTTTAAGAGTAATATTGTTAAGAAGAAAAAGAAAAAAATAAGAATAATAAAAAGAATATTTCTAATATAATAGTTAGAGGCTGTATACTTACTTGAAGGACATGAATGAATTTCTGGTGTACTTCTTTTAATAATCAAGTATACGTGTAATATTTACCGTCTAAAGTTTAAGGTTAATAAAGTTAAATAATAGAAAACCTATATTGCATTGAGTTAATAAATATCATATTACCGGATTTTATTTTAAGTTTAATGGTCAATGGACGATGTCTTGAATACTTAACAAGCGAGTAAAATATCATTATCAATAATAATCAAAATATATTAATTAATATTTTTATTGTTTTTCTTTATAATTTATAAAAATAATAAGTAAAAAGTAACATATATTTAATATTTTTTCATAGTATATTTTTCTCACTTAATATATAAAATAATTAAAAACACATAATAGACATAAAGATATAACATTACTTGCTGATATATAAAGTTGAATAATACTATATATACTAAGTAAAACATATGTGCTTTTACACATATGTATTTGCGTTTTCATTATATTAAAATAATATAATTTTATAATTTTTAAAAATTTTATTATTTTTATGAGTAATTAAAATATAGAAATAATATAATTTAAAATAGACATCTAATTTTTAAAAATAATATTAAAAATATATAATAATTATTTTAATAAAAATATTTTATTATTTTAAAATAAAAGAAGCTATTCAATTACTTATTTAAATAAAATGTTTTTTATTTATTAAATAATATATTTATCTAATTAAAGGATCACATTAAAAAACCCATCTTTATTATATAATGTTATATATAAGACAAAATTTTACATAGGTATGTTTAATAGTGAAAAATAATAAATGAACTTCTTCGTAAACTAAAATTCATTTATGATAGAAATTCTCTTACATAATTTTTTTAGTTTACATATAAGATCATTTATCCTATATATATATATATATATATATATATATATATATATATATATATATATATATATAT
>Ga0099825_1004728_pt1 | contig 17752 bp, 14 predicted proteins | sample SiratroredBW_FD_76838 | JGI IMG/M metagenome (GOLD analysis project Ga0099825, IMG submission 76838) | Root nodule microbial communities of legume samples collected from California, USA - Siratro red BW | ecosystem: Host-associated > Plants > Roots > Nodule | place: USA: California | collected...
AGTAATCCCACAGATAGTATTAGACTAAACTATTAGTTTCTTCCGTCGCATCCCCTTCAACAGAAAACTCGAGGAATCTCCTTCTCCACTAAGGATAACCTCCCTGTTTGCAAAGGGTTATCTCCATTGGAGAAGTTAGAAGAAGAAGATGAAAATGCCATTAAGGAAAAAGTATATGTAAGTAGAAAGAAAATTGGAAATGCTTAGAGGAAGCCTCAAAGAGTGTTTAAATCACAAATGGCTATTAAACCTCCAATTCTAAACCTTAAATCATAAAAACAATGAAATATAAAACAATGACAAAGCTTTTGATATTTATGGAAGGGAGTCAAAAGGTTAAAACCCTCAAATGCAACCTTTAAATTAAGTGTTTCTAGGTTTCATCTTGACGTGAAAAGGCATGACTATGAAGCATTTTGTACTAAACCCTAAATCATTTAAAATCCTAAAACTTATCATTATTTCAAAACTCCTCATTAATGTTCATGATGACTTGTATCTTTTTAAGAGAAATAATAATTATGTTAAGCTCGACCACTTAACTATTAAAGGTTACATAATTTTACTTACTTCAAGTCGTCAAAAACACAACTTTAGATTTTAAGCCTGACCTAAACTGGTCACATGAAACCTCCAAACTAACAAGTTAAGATTTAAGCTCATTCATCCTTTACATCGAATTTCGAGCTTAAGAGGCTTGTGTACGACCTAATATTTATATATGTGAAAAAAAAAGGAGTATAATATCAAATATAATCTTACCCCCACAAAACATAAGGGCAACCATCTACAGAGTCTAACTAACATATATCAATTCAAAATTGATTTCTATTACAAGGCCTAATAACCCATATACAGTAACAACTTGGATCAGGCCCAAAAACATATAAATATATCTAAATTCTTCAGGGAGTAGCACTTAATTTCATACTCACTCACTAAATACACATCATAATTATCTATAAGTTCTTACTAACTTGAGTATTGGAGAATCTTCTGTAAGTGGATATCCACTTGGTACCTCATCAACAAAGCTTGGACACTATCATTGAAGAGTTTTCAACCCAGCTAAAGCTCAGTCAGCTCCAAATCAACCTCAAAACACCTCAAAAGATTCCAACTCAATTCTTGGTAAGAACACTCACTGACAAGTTTAAAATATGATGAAAAAGCATGGAAAAAAGATACAAGCACAGAGATCACAAGGATAAGCTTATCTATTATGAGTGTAAGAAGTTTGCACACTACAAGTCAGAATGTTCAAATCTTGAGGACATGGAAAAGGAGAAGAAGAAGGAGAAAAAGAAGAAGAAAAGAAAAATCAAAGAAGAAAAATCTCATGTCTACTTAGGAGGATTTAAATTCTTCTAGCTCAAAATCTAACTAGCAAACCCCAATTGGTCTCATGGCAGGTACCATTTGAAACTCTTCACCAGAAGAGTCTGATGAAGAGATAGATTTCTTTTATATACACGCTATTAGAGAAGCATATCAATGATAGTGTCATTGATGCTTATAAGAGATGAAAAGAAATTATAAATATAATTGTAAGAAAATTAAATTAATGCAAAAAAAGTTTGCATGTTTGATGATCTCTCTACTAAAAATGCACCACTCTTAAAGACCAATAAGGATATGTGTGAAGCAAACAAGGATCTAACACATAACCTTGAAATTCAAAACACAAATCTAAAAATGGTGGAAAAGGAATTGTTGTTAGTTAGAGAGAGTTTAGGAAATAGACCCACGAAAACAATCCAGACAATAAATGGTTTGATAAATGAAAATGTTGTAGTTAGAAAGATCCTATCAAATTCCAATATCAAGGAAAAACCTCCATATCTTTTGATAAAAAAAATTCTAGGAGTTATCATGATAAATCAGTACTAGGGTATGAAAAATAAAATCATAAAATTAAAATAGAATCTTTTGTTTCATCTTCTAGACTATATCTATGCACATCATCCAACAGTATCATAAAGAGAGAACAATGGAGAAAATCTAACAAAAAATGACCCAAACAAGCATGGGTACCAAAAGATAAAATTCTTTATCTTGTAGATATTCTAAATCTAAACAAGTAGACTCCAATTCTAGAAAAAAAAGACAATGGACAATCACAATTCATAATAGCAAGAAATTATATGTTCCTAAGGTAGGGAAACAAGAGAAGAAGTTGATTGAGATTCATATGAGAACAAGTTAGAAAGAATGTTGGAACTGGTCAAACAAATATGAGACATTTACATTCTACTAACAAAAACTCTTCAAATAGATAGTATATTTTATGGAGGCTACAAGGTAAGTATTTATATCTTCTATGTATTAGTTGAACACAATTTTCTTGTTATAGATGGTCTAAGTGATTATGTGTAGTATATACAGTCTAGTTGATTCTATACAGTAAACATTTAGGACCTAATACATGCAGTAAAAGGTTTAAGATCTGGTTTAAAATTATTTTTTATTTAAGCTGCAACCTTAATCCTTTAGGATTTTTAGTGGTTGCCACTGTCATAATTATTGAGTAATTAGTTTTTGATTTATGTTGCTTGGATTCATTGAAAACTTTTAAAAAAGGTTGGTTTTTAGAATTATTGAATGAATCTTGTGATACAGTTATCCTTTGTAAGTTTTTGAACAATGTACCATTTTGTCATACCTACTTGTTCTAATGTGATTTTACTCATGTTTGCTTATATTTTAGAACTTAAAATTATTCTTTGTTTTGTAGCTTTGATCACATGCATGTATTGAGATGATTGAGGCAATTTTTTATTATGAGTCACTAGCCATATTTGCCTACTTCAATGATAACTTACTTGTTAGCTCCTTTAAGCCTTTACCATCTTCTTGTTTCTAACCACAATACAAGTCTTAAAAAGAGATAAATCATTATTGTTATTACCTTAAAGGATAAAGGAGCATTGGAATCATTTTCGAAATAAATTCTTGAACAACTAAGGGTGTACTTCATTTTAGGCTACTCATGTAAATAAATCATTATTGAAAAAGAAAATAAAGAAGGAAAATGTATGCAAAAGAAAAGAAGGAAAGAGAAATGAAAGAAAAGAATGAGAAATGCTTAGAAAGACAAAAGGAAAAGAAAAAGAATAAAAACATAGTGAAATATTTTTTCAGAAAAATAGTTGTTTTCTACTCATATTAGTTTTTGGATTCATTCCCCATTGCTTCTCATTCTCTACAGGTTTCACTAGTAAAAAAAATGGGATTCTACATCTGTTATAGAAGGCATTTTACATCGGTTTCGCAACCGATGTTGATGCAGGCGATATAAAAAGTTCATGACTTTTTGTATCGATTCTTCAACCAATGTAAAATATATCAATATTATATTGGTTATAGACACAAATGATGTAAAAAAAACATTTAACAAAAGCAAAAAATTGATACATATTACATCGGTTCCAACTTCAACTGAAGTAATATGTATGATTTTTTTTTTAAATTGTAAGATGTAATGGTTTGATAGATATATAATTAATACAAGGAAACTCCACAAAAATTTGTTGAATTTTTTGACAAGTGTAAGTATGTTAACTAAGAGCCTAAAGTCTAAAAGAATACTAAAAAATAAAAAAGTAATAGTAAACGGTGGAATTTTGGAAAGTTTTTGGATCTAGAATCCCCAACAGAAATTAGCCAGTACATTCCTTACCTCATTTCGTGCGACTTTTATTTTTAATGCATCTCAAGCCAAGTTTTCTATCAAAAGTTATGACCATTTGAAATTTTTTCGTCCTAAATTTTGACAACTCAAAATCTATGATAAATCTATGGAATGTAAGGACTCTACTACCAAATATACACTAAAAGAAGTTACTACTAAAAAATTTGGATCAAAAACAACTTTCAAACTATTTTTAATTAATTTTACAAAATCCTAACCTACTGCCAAGAGAAGCGGCAAGGGGTAGAGGTGAAACCAAGCGGCACTCACGTCTCACAATGGAGATAGACTCACGCATCAAGTAAAGTCACTACTATGCCACCCTTAATAACCTGCGACGTTAATGTAAAAACAAGTGAAACAAACCACACATGTCGAAGATGCAAAACATAGCAAAGTAGACAAAGGCTATCAGCGAAGGAAGGAACCAAATGTAGGTGAAAACAATGAGAGCAAGTATCAAAGACTCAACGGCGCGAGTGAAAGACAAATAGCAAAAGCAGTGAAAATGTTAGGTTAAAAAATACACCTATTACATTGGTTTCTAAAATAAGTGATGTAATAATAGTGTATCTATTACATTGATTGTATAAACAACAAATGTAATAAGTCAACACCAAAATATATTTTTGTCGCAATCAGCGATCTACGATGGGAAAAGCGATCCAAAAGAGATAAATTAAAATTATTTGAAAATTAGGAAAAAGGAGTCGCCACCATAGTTTATCATGGAAAATTATGGAAAAACCAAAAAATTGATAAAGCAAGTCTGCGAAAACCAGAGTTCGGGTCCGAGAGTCGGTTACATGTGGGGAAGGTATTATCACCCCCACAACGCCCGTCCAAAGACGGTACCTTTAATTAAACAAGTAAAATAAGTGTGATTTTATAAAATTTTTATTTTTCCAAAGAAAAAGACAAAAATACAAATAAAAACAAAGAAAAATATTTTTTTTATTTTAGAAAGGGGCCCAACAAGGTTTGACCTTGCTCTTACATATCTCCATCAAGGATAGAGAATCAGAATTACGTAGTTCTTTAGATAAGATTGTTTGTTAGGTTGATATTTTTTATTTATGACATTTTTGTAATTTTTATTTCATATTAAAAGATTTATTTCTAAAGTTTCATATTAAATATCACGTGACGCATGCGGCCATTTGATATTTAAAAAAAAGACCTTAAATTGATAATATTAAATATCGTATGACGCATGTGGCCACTTGATATCTAACATTATTAGAAAATATATATATCCCAAAATTTTATTTCTAAGATTTTATATTAAATATCGTATGAAGCATGCAACCATTTGATATTTAAAAAAAAATCTTAGAATAATAATATTAAATATCGAATGACACGTGCAGTTATTTGATATTTAAAAAAAACCTTAGAATAATAATATTAAATATCGAATGACGCGTGCAACTATTTGATATTTAAAAAATATTTAGAATAATAATATTATATATTATATGTCACTTACGACCATTTGATATTTAAAATTATTAAAAACAATATTTTCTAAGTTTAGAATATAAAGTAAATAAAATTGATAAACTGTGGATCCCAATTGATGCAATTGTGACGTGAAAAGCATTACCATCTTCAGAGAAAATTAAAGGGAAATAAGACCCACATTTACATACAAAGTTGGCGTAAATGTAAATGAGATATTGGGAAGGGTTAAAGAGAAATGGAGCACATGCAAAATTGTCACTTAAATGTAAGTGAAATTTTGGCAAAACAAGAGTTTAACCCACATGCATTTAAATAGTCCAATGGAAAAAAGCAAAAAAGCAACATTCAACTTTTCACCTAACAAATTAAAGTGGACCGGCATGGTTAATGCAAATGCATAACCCAATGCAATTCTTCTCTCAAAAACCAACAAACATGATGGATATAAAATACGGGCCCCACTTGCATATAAATTTGAGATTGGACCCCACTTAAACGAAATTGCCACACGAACATGAATGCATGCAAACTTGAAATTCTGAGATCAACGTGAATGGGGGCAGCGAAGGTAAGAGGCAAATAAATGTAAGATTCCATTATTTAGCACTGCTTCTCTTTTCCATGGCAGAGCCTATTCTACCCAAAGTGTGATGAGAAGAATCCAACCTCCCTCCTCCCTGGTACTTTGTGCTTGTACGCGCAGAGAGCATTCTGAGGTGGCGCTAGAGGTGCCTTGTGAGGCATCATGGTGGTGGCTTTATGGAGGTGCATGGGGTCATGATGATGAAGTTTGGTGGTTGTAGTTTGGTGGCCTAATGGGGCAGGGAGATAGAAGCGTAGTGTTAGGAGATGCAAGGCGCATGGTGATGAGGTTTGAAGGTTATGGAGGTGGTTTTGATGAGAGCACGTAGGGGCTATTGGTTTGACATGGCCACTAGATGGTGTGAGAGGCGCATGGATGTGGCGCGGCTTCTTTGGGGTACCATGGAAGCATGGGGGTGCGCGATTGACGTGGTAAGTAGAGGAGATTGGTTGAAGCACGTTAGGTGTGGTTTGCTTGTGTGGTGAAAGTGCAGTTTGGAGTGTTTGGTGCAGGTTGCAGGATTTGGAGGTGATGGTTGGAACGTGGTGGCTGGAAACTTAGGGTGGGAGCATGAGATTGCAAAAGGGTGAGCGTGAGAGGTCTTGGTGAAGGTTGGGTGAGAGAGAAGGATGGTGATTATGGTTTTTATTTTATGTGGGCAGCAGTAGAGGTTGGAATTTTGTTGACGTAAGATGAGGTTAAAATCACGTAAAAGACTTTTGAGGGTATTATATGGTGGCAACAAGAGGCGTTTGGGGCAGTTATAGTGCATGGAAGACGATAGTAGCGACTATCCGCATGTGTGTGTCAGTGGAGGAATCTGCAATGATAGTTCGCTAGGGGTATAATGGTGGCATGGTTGTGTTACCTTGTGCGTTGTGGTGTGATGATAATTGAGTTTGATGGTGCTCTTTTTTTAGTGAATGTATGCTAAAACTTTGAATAACATGACCTTTATGTCATGAAAATGGTACAAGACAAAAAAAAAAAAAAACATACCTCATTCCTGATTCTTTCAAAGTTGTTGGTTCTCTCTTTCTTTTCAATTTCTTCTTCTTGATGAATATGTGTAAAAACTATGCCCTTCTTTCTACTCCGTCCCCTTTTCAAGTAAGGATTTTTTTGTGATTTTGTTTAAGAGTTCTAATTGAACTTACAGTGAATCTTTCTGCATTGTAATAGTGATGTGCCATGTATTTTTTTATTTTATTTTATTTTTGTTAGAATTAAAAATGATAGAAAGTAGAGGAGAGCAGAGGACCACACAACGAAAGAAAAGAAAATGGGTAAATTGTGAAGTTTGATAGAAAGTAAAGTTATCTAGATTAAATGAAAAATAGAGTCAGATAAATTTATTTATCACTAATAACTTTATTAATTATTATTACTATAATATAAATATTAATAAACATTTAAAATATAATCAAAATACAATTTATTATGGTAACTTTGTAAATCACGTTTTTGACCAAAAACAAACGACCGCGAGATATCTTTCATTGTTTTTTTCCTGTCCTACATATTTCCATGGTTACAAACAATACGACAATACCTCTCGTATTAATGGAGTTGTCAAATTTTACTATTGAAACAAATAGCAAACTCTCATTATTCTTATCATTGACGAACCTCGCTATATGTACCTAAATATGTATACTTAATAATAATTTTCCTAATATACAAAATTCAAATTAAAAACTATATAATTAACATTATTATATAATAAATGATTACGATTAATAAAATAATAATTAATATTGTATAAAATATTAATGTTTATGTTTATACAAGTAATATATTAATAAAAAATTGTTATAACTATCGTATCCAGAATGTTACGTAAATATTAATACACTAATAGATAACTATATTTTTACTCAAGTGCTGCAGAAATCAAAAAGGATGGATATCTAATGTAATTTACAAAAATTACCAAGGGATGCGAACAAGTTTAATAATAAATTAACTTAATTAACTTCTATTAAAATTATGATAATTAGCTAACTGCGCTTCTTAATTCATTCGATCTTATAAATAAATTCAGTTGGAGAAATATTGGAATTAATGCAAAACAAATATTTTAGCATCTTACTACTATCGTTAATCTTAAAAGTATTCAACACATAAATATCAAAATTTATTTTTACTACTAATAATAAGAATGAGAAGGTAAAATAAGAATAACAACATCAATAATAATAATTACACATTGGCAATGCATTAGCTTGGTGCTAATGTATTGTTTACATATATACATAACGAGAGCAACATTCAAACTTTACCGGAATTCAAGACTTGGTCAAAGCCCCTTTGACTTTTCATCTATTAGAGCCCAACTTAACATCTCAGTGCAGAACTGATCATCTGGTTTCAGCCACAAGGCCTAACATTCAAGGAATAAAAAATGATAAATAAACTCAAATGATTGATAAGATGTAACAGTATAGCTTTAAGAACAATATTCAAACATAGATAGAAATGGCAGAATCACCAAGGCAACATTCATACAATAACTAGTTGAAGATAAATTCTTAAGTAAGCATTATCCAATTTGGGCACTCCATTCAATAACTGAAATCCAACGAACATTCTCAGAGATAGTACACTTTTATCATGATCAACCATTCAACCTTACATTTGTTACGCACGTTAAATACCGTGCCAATGGTAAGTAGCGCCTCCTAGTAACATGTTTGGTTTGAGAAAATGTTATTTTTTCACTAATGACTAATGATTATGAGCCGTTATTGTCTTTTCACTGTTTCTTGTTCTCTAGAGTTTACAAAAGAAACGGTGAAAATATGTTACACGCAAGATGGCGTTAAGAGCTCTATGCTAAATAAAACTAAACGAGCAATATAGGTTAATTATCATGAATACAAAGCAAAATTGGAAGAGTAACTCACTTTGTGATAATATGTTATTGCTGTAGTAAAATCATCCTGCATGAATTACATTCAACAGTAAAAAAGGAAATTGATCAATTTGATCAGATTAAAAAATATAAAGATATAAAAAAATTTAAAAGAAATGATAGAAATATGGAACGTATGAGCCATTCACAGCTACAGTGCCATGTCCAGGTAATACATGCAACTTGTTTACAGGAAGTCCTGTAACACTAAAATGCAGAATTTATTTCCTTTCACAGGTACACTACTTTTAACCGGCCTCAACTTCTTTCAATAAATATATCCATTAATGAATGAATGTATTGACCTCTGCTTTTGTAGGTATAGTTGAAAAATCCATCAATTATGCCAACAAAAGCAGATGTCATGATTTTGGCAGATCAGACCAAGAACTACGATATGGTGAAGCCATCACATTTTCCACTCAAATATGGATAATAGAACCAAACAACTATTCTTCTCAAAAACTACAAAAGCTGACAGAGTAATCGTTCCCCAGCTACCAACACAGATTATTTTCAGATAAGTCAACATAAACTATTTACCACGATGAAACCACAAATCCAAATTTCCAAGCCAACTCATACATAAAAGGCTACATAAGAACAGGACATGTGCTTTTCAGAAAACACCGCAATACATCATGTTATACTGAAAAACACAGAATATGAAAAATAATAATAGCTTTATATACCTGTAAGTGATAAGTATATGCAAGACCAGCATAAGTGCTCACACTTCTCGTTGATAATGCAAGTGCCTTCTCATAGTACGAAATAGCTTCTCGGTACATCCTGAAACAGTTCATTTAGACAGTCAGAATCAGCTATCCTGTCCTTCACCAGTCATGATTAACAGATTAGCACTGCCACTATTTAGATTAAACCCTTTTATCAATCCAAGAAATTGATATTTCAACTTTCCTTCAGTCAAAATTAATCGATGAGGAAATTTAGAAACATCAAAATTTAGGACACGAAAAATAAACATAAAGTACCATGAAAATAACAAATTTCACGGGTTTTAAACAAATTCTCTAGCAAATGATGCTTCAACTCAACAACAGAAATTCTCAGTATGATAAATATTCTAAAGCTGCGGACAAGAACATTAAGTCAGATGACCACTGAGATATTTGTCAACTTACTTCAGTTTTCTGTATGCGTGGGCAAGATTGACTACCGTGGATTCCCACATTTCAGATAAAGCAGTTGGTATCAATGCTAATGTTTTCTCAAACCACCACACAGCTTTCTTATACCTGAATCAGAAGCTACAGTCAATCAGGTAAATGTCTCTCAATTTTGCCATTTTGCAAGGAAGTTTGTCTGACTAAATATTAAAAGAATGTCTTTAACTGCATAGAAATTAGGAAATAAAGAGAGTGGACTATTACAAGATAAAATCTGAAAGTTACCGATTTTGTATAATAAAATAACTCTCCCCCCGTGGTTAAAAACTAATTAGTACATTGTTGTTATCAGAATTAACAACAATCCTCTACTAAGGGCTTTGTAAGATCTCAATTTCCTTCCTCTTTTTCTAATGGAAAGAAATCTGTCAACATTTTTTAATTCATAATGTCAAAGATGGTGTTGATCAAAAAGTCCTTGCATCACTAATGATATCTTCAACAATCACGGTCTGGAGATAAAATGTATTAAACATCCCAAATGGCATTTTACAAGTATTAGACCATGTGAATATCCATTATTAGAGATATTCACTGTATGTATCTTAACATCCACAACCATGTTTACAGCAAAATGTCATTTTATTGTAATTTCATTTAAATTCCTTCTGTAACATAGTTTGTCAGTTAGTATAGTATGCTAGTTGCTGACCAATTGCCTGGCTATATAAGGTTCCACCCTCTACTCTGTTTCCCTAATAATAGTTTAACAGTTCAGTTTCTTTCACCTTCGTTTTCTCTGAATTCCACTATTCCCACACATCCAGAGAATATCTGTTTTCAATAAATAAGAAGCTGGTAATTTCCTTGTTTTAGTGCTTTAGCCTTCACCTCTCAGCCACTTTCTTCTTCGCAACCATTAATATAGTAATACAATAAGATATAAAATCCTTGACCACAACAAGTGCAGGATCCTGAAGACTGAGATGTGCATTGATATTAAACAAATGAACTACAAGCCAAACTGTTTTTTTCCTCAACATGCACCAACATTCTAACAGACAAAAAACAAACTAGTTCAGAAGTATTGATACAGAATCTATAGTTTTTTTACCACTGATCATGTCCATGCACATGAAAACAAGTGCACAACTAATAAAGAATTAAAAACTCACGAATTCTGGAACGTCAGATCCACTAAAATGAATAAATATTTACATCATAACTCGGATTAAAAGTAAATAAACATTATCAAGTGTAAAAATGCATGTACTTGTAACCAATGTGAAAGTACTCCAATTCCAACAAATATGTTTATAGAATTTCATGAACCTTCATGAGACTTATAATATATTATGTCAGTCAAGTTGGTTGGCCAGTTCAATCTATCTTACAGTACTGAGAGCAATCATATTTGGGTAAGATATACGAATTATAATACTCAGCATAAGATAATTATGAAAACTAACATTTAAAGAACAATACTAACTCTAATTCCAACAGAAACTTAAATGCAGTTCTCAGACACCAAACTTTGCAGATTTAACCATGCACACAAGCAGTGGTTCAATTTTAAAGTTTACAAATGCAGAATTTACTCCAAAAATAAAAGATAACTCAGCATACACTTCCACAATGTCATATCAATTTGTAGTCACCACATGTTCAATCATATGAAAACTAATATAGATTTTGATTTTGAATTAAACTATCGTGGTCAGATTCTTCACAAACAGGCTTTCTCTTTCATACAGGATCATTTGAATAGAAATCAAGGGAAGGGAATTCTGTACAAGTTAACGTGAACACCATATTAATTAACTAAAATAATTATAAGCATAGGTAACTTTACTCTTTCATATGATAGGCCACAACTCCAAGTTCATTATACACAAGAGGATCTGAGGGGCAAGTTGACTTGGCCTGTATAAAAAACTGAAACAATAGAGGAATATTAATTGCTTTAGGTAGTCAGGTATAGAAAGTAGACCTTGTCTGAACTCTACATTTTATAGAATTTGCAACGATATAGTAGGAAGGCATTAAATCATTGCCCTCCTGCAACCCCCCACCCTTCCCCGCAAAACAATAATAGAGGCTTCCCTTCCTTGAATCTATCCAACTTTATAAAATATACCTGCTCAGCAAGCTTATAGCTGTGGGTCCGCATGCATTCCATTCCAATGTAAAGAGTTGGTAAGTGGCACCTGAAATAAAACAACATAAAGATTTAACCTGTAAAAGAATTTATAGAGAAAAAGAATAAGAGGATTTCATGCAGAAGTTGTTAAACAAACAAAAGAGACATATATACAGGCATGTTATCACCTATTGTAAGATTCACAGCTTTGAAATTTGAACTGCCTTGTGATTTGGTGGGTGAGCATTAGTGTTAAGGAAATTGGTTGGAATTATATCCTGATTCATAGAAGATAATGAATCACTAAAAGTAAAAATGTTGCAATCTCGCAAAGGTAAAATTAAGCTTCCTTTAGCACTCCCTTTGCTGCAACAAAAAGCTCAAATCTCCCAGAGCATAAAAAATGCAACATTTTCGTTAGATTGCAATCATTGAAACATTGTTGTTTAGTTTTCTAAATTTATATGTGTACAGATTTACATTTTACAGACTGTGTAGATATGGTCTACCATGCAGAAGTTCCGAGCCTGCCACCTTCTACCACTCACTTCTATGTTCCTTGGAAGGACACAGAAGAAGGAATTGGCAACATCTTTGTGCAGCAGTGCACTAAAGACCAGACTATAGCAGCTCCTTTCTCCATGAGGATTACCCCTCAGGCAGTGTTCAAAGTGTTTCTGGATCAAGTTTGTCAGAGTGGCTACTAGTGTTAAACTGGAAGAACCTAAAGGCAGTTAAAACACCTTCTGTAATAGTGCAGATCCAACTGTCTAAGGCTGACCCAACGCCCAGATTGCAAGGCTAGAGCTATGTCTATAGTGAAGAAGAAGGCTTTCAGAGGACTCTCTCTGAAGATGAAGCTTTCCAAGCTTTGAGAGAAAAGTGTTTAAAGACTCAGAAACGGCCTCAACCTCAGTCATCCAACAGAGGGAGCTGCTACTACTGTACAGACAATCTGACCTTTTTACGCCCTACACAAACAGTATCCACCCAACAATGTCACCACCTTCTTCCTTCAAGAACCAGAGTTTTCCTTCTACAATATGCTTATCCAAAAGACGATATCCAGCCAGAGCTTGAACAGAAGATACAAGACACTACTGAACAGTGCCATCTAAAGGCCAAGGTGCGTAACGAGTTAAGAACAAGCACGAGTCAGAGTAGACGAAGAAGCAAATTGAAGCTCTTGTCCAGCAACATGCTGAAGCTGAAGTGGACGACAACTATCTGGCATGTATACCAGATGCTCCTTCTTCCAGCCCCCAAACTTAGCCTATACCTGCTGTAACCCTCAGCACGAGACCCACTATGATCAACACACACAGAGTATAGATCAGTTAGCTTCCACCTTTGCCCCTCAGATTCAAATCTCTTTCGCTTAGCTTTTACGTCAGCTCAATGTTGCTCAACCTGCCACAACCTGATACAAGCCAACAGCCACCACAGCAGCCTCACTAGCAGCAATGACGTTCTCTTCTAGGAACGTTTTTTTATTATGTCAAAAAAGGGGGAGAAATATATTAAACAACACACATTTCTTTTTCCACTAAATGTTTTGAGTTGTGATTACTTGTTAAACACTTTTAAACGAAACACAACATTAGAATGAGCATTCATCTATGTCCAAAGTTGTGCATAATCTCTGATATTTTTTTTCATACCTGATTGTTTTTATGTGTTTGTTAAAGTTTTTGTCATCATAAAAAGGAGATTGTTGAGACCTTAAATGCTCTAACCCCAGTATAGCCTCTTCAAGAGAGTTTTGATAATAACAAAAACTAGACGAACCTAGCCTTATACATGTTATACTCATATGAACCTTCTAATGTGCATTTTATGCAAGCCTTGGTTCTTCAGACTTAGTTCATCTGTCCTCCAAGCTTATCAGACAAAGCTCATCAATTAGTCTAACCACGCAGTTCGTTTGCCCTTCATGGTTGTTGTGTTGCTTGTTCACTATCAACGAGAAGAGTCTAAGGGTTCTATTCAACCCCCTGCCTTCTAGAACCAGTTATTCCAAAATATCTTAATGAATGGTAGTTAAAGTTTTTACATCTTTTTTCAGTTTGGTTTGGGAAGAGTGAAGATGTTTACCTAACTAACATTACTCACAATCTAACACTTCCAACTTTTGGAGACTTGGAACCATTTTTTTTTTTTTAAACTTTAGCAAGAAATGTTCACATACAAGCCAACCAACCAAGCATAGTACAATTGTAGAGAAAGATGACGCCTAAAACAGACCAAGGACGCTCTAGCTTTGAATGAGATGCTGTGACATTCTAACGACAACAAACTGGCACATGAGATGCATATGCGTGACAGAACAGATTGCAATATCTGAGCATGAGAACACATGGGCCAGAGTTTGGATGTGAAACCACCACTTGAGTAAGGTTGCACTTGATGAGGTGCACCAACCCTAAAGTTGCTGAAAAAAAATATGGTTTCAGCAATGGCAACAGTGGTTTCTGACAATATTGTTTCAGCAATGGCACAATGACTAAAGGAAGGACAGTTGTGCACGATTGTACCCACTCTGATACCAAGTTGAAGGTTTTAGATTGAAAAACAGTGTTAGTACACCCAACTAATGTGTATTTATAAATACATAAATTTGAGTAACTGACAATACAGCTCTCAGAAATCATAGCATGGGCTGTTGCCTATGACATACTAGGTACAACAAAAACAGCTTTACGAAAGCTACACAACGAAAGATAATCATTTTTCAACAGAAACATAACAATAAAGCACGGCATTATTCTTTTTCTATCTTTCAATTCCTTTTGCAAGAACTTCAGATCTTATAAACATGTACTAGATTTCTCAGCGACAGTTAATTCTTATTTGACCTTATTACTGAAGAAATAAACAAAAGAAAATTACTCATATTCGGAGGATTAGCAGGAATATTTAACAGGAAAAATCAATATCTTACCCAGGAAACAATCTAGCTGCAGTGCGGTAAGCTGACATAGCCTGATCACCCTCTTCTTGAGCAGCATAAGCATTCCCATAGCCTATCCATGCAGGGGGAAAAGTTCCATCTAGACTAGTTGCCTTGCTGTAAGGTACACAGTGAAACTGGTAAGTTTTGATAATGATGTTCAAAAACGAATCGGCAGCAAAAGTAATGAACCCTTGATGATAGAAATTACTGCAGAAAATTCAGATTAAAAAAGCAACCTTTAAGTAGATGACAGAGAAACAGTCAAGCAATCTAACTCAGGACAAACATACATACAATCAACTCAAACTTAACAAGCCACCAAAAGCAATTCAATCAATCCAGCCCAAGACCAATCATATATGCATTTCTGTACAACTGAGTTGATAACATGACATTAAACATAACATATCCACCACTGAGGCATAACATTCCTTGGTAATGAAACAAATAGACAACTGCATCAAATGTCAAATATAACAAATTACCTTATGCTATGAAACATAAGGAAGTATAGCAGTCTTTTAGCATAATTTCTCAAGTAAACACATTAAAACATAATCAATGAGGCAAAAAACAAATCATGTCTAACTACGAAAGTAAGATATTCTTACCTAAAATAACGGCGAGATTGATCATACTTCTTGATACAATAGTAGTAGCAACCAACAGCAAACCATGATAAAGCCCTAAACCAACATTAATGAGATTTAATTGTTTTACACACGCAACTACATATATTAAGGAAAAGACTAAATAAAGAATGACTCTTATATGTAGCATATCATTAGAAGACTATCAGCATCATGGAAGAAGGGTTTACATCTGAGGATAATCCTTCACCAAATTGCACGCCATCAAATAGAGTTCATTTGAATGCCCAAGTTCAACAGCAGCTGCCAGATGTACTAATGTACACTTGAGATGGAAAAGATCCTTCTCAAGCAAACTGTAACAGAATAATTTAAGTTAAGTCAGGAAGACAAAAAGAAGAAATGATTGGGATGGTGAATGATGCAAAAGGCCAAAGCAGTATTCAAATCTCACTTGAGTCTCCAAAGCATATCCCCCACTTACACATATGTTAAGTCAAAACATTTCTGATATTCACCACACTGATGGTAGTATTCAGCTTTGCAAGCCAATAAATCAGTATTGGATTTCAATGAGCGCAAGAAAGAAGTATCGGATTGGTCACTTTTACAGCTTTCATTCTCAAGTTCTCTGAACTTCGCTTCTACAACATTTTCTTTGTCATACTGCATGACAAATAAGGGATTATCTTTCAGCAGCACAAAACATTTAGATAGAAGCAAATTGTACCTGTCACCTGCCATTACCTTCTTTATCAGACACGAATAAAATGAAGAAAGCCACCCATCCTCACTACCAAATTGCAATGAAGATATCAAATTTGCTTCTGAAAATCACCATACAGAAAGGAAAGAAATGTATGATATTAAGATCAAGTTTAAAAATCTCCAAGGGATCAGTGAAAACCTATACCTTCCTGGCATGTAAGCATGTGATTCTCAATAAGACATTCCAAAGCCTGACATAATTATAGCCAAACAGCACGGAAGATAGCAGTTAACTAGTGTAGGAGAAAAAATATCCAAGTATGTATGCTACAAATGTCAGCTTCCCGAAAATGAAAATAATAAATTAGAGCATTATAATGCCTGAGGGCTACCGGCTACAATCAACATTTTTCAATTCTACTTCAGAGAAACTATCATAAGAAAAATAAACCCAGTTGCTTTAGTAAAAGCTGTTATAGAAGTCTAAGGTATACCACCAGTATTTTTTTTCAGCACTAGATTGGTGCCTAACTGGCCCAAGGGGAGGTGTTCTATCAGGCGGTGCTGAACCCCCCATCAGTAATTCACAAGAAATTGTCCCAACCAAGTGAGCACAGCCCACAAAACCAGTCTTGGCATTACAAGATACTAGTAATGAACTTACCAAAGGCAGTAAATAGAATATCAATCCGTACCTCATAACATAAAGGATCCGCTTTTATAGCAGCTTTATACCTTTAACAAAAACAAACAAAGCAGAACAAATGAGTTTTCATTTTCAAAGGGCACGCACAGATCATACTATTGTAACTCTTCAAACAAGCAGAGCAGCAAGCAATTATACTTCCTTATAATAATTGTAGAAAAAGGACCAGTGTGGATAAAGTTAATAAGTATTTATAAGAGAATAAAATAAAAAGATAAAATGAATCAAACTTCTCTCAGAAGTTAAATTCAACTTGTGCATTTAAACCTTGTTAAAAATCACTACTCCAATACCTGATGTACATAAATTGATTTTAACTTGTGGAAGATATTTTGTTAATTTGACCTCTAATTTTCTTCTTCCATATGAATCTATTGAGGAGTTTATCCAAACTGACCCTAAAATCATCTCTTTTCTACTTATCTAGAAGTTAAGAGTAACAATCAAAATGCCCCAAGTATACTCACCACAGTCTAGCCTGGGCACGGTTTTCCAGAGCCTCGTAAGCTTTTCCTCTTAAGAAGCATATTGCAGAAGATATCTGTAATAGCATAATAAAATGTATTCAGATAAGCAAAAAAAGAAATTAAATAACGGCAGATTTCCCATTTCTAACAAGACCTTCAAAAAATATATCATCGACCATCTTTTTCACATTCCAAGAACTTCGCCTCTATATTACTATTCTAGTACACCATATCAAAGCACCAGAAGTAATTCCAAATTTAAATCCATGTCTGGTAACCTAAGTGTGACTTAAGAAGTAGTCATTTTCTTAAAAAAAAAAAAAAAAAAAAAAAAAAAAAAAAAAAAAAAAAAAAAAAAAAAAAAAAAAAAAAAAAAAAAAAAAAAAAAAAAAAAAAAAAAACAAAA
>Ga0099825_1004735_pt1 | contig 17730 bp, 9 predicted proteins | sample SiratroredBW_FD_76838 | JGI IMG/M metagenome (GOLD analysis project Ga0099825, IMG submission 76838) | Root nodule microbial communities of legume samples collected from California, USA - Siratro red BW | ecosystem: Host-associated > Plants > Roots > Nodule | place: USA: California | collected...
GAAAAATAAAAAATATTTAAAATCAAAATCGAAAAAAAAATAAAAATTAAAAAAATAGGAAAAAAATGAAAATTAAAAATAAAATCACATTGTATTTTTTTTTTTTTTAATTTTTTTTTTTTTTTTTTTGTGTTTCTCTTAAATCAAATATCTCCTATTTCCAGTCCTTTTGTCAGTTATTTATTGTTTTCATTCATTCGTTTCATTTTTTTCCTTTTTACCCAGTACACCTTTATTAATTTTGTAGTCTGCATTTAACAATTACCTAAAATTCAAACAACTAGTTGGAAGAACAGCCTGATACACAGATTTTGTTGGAGAAATAATTTTATTTTTATTTAATGTAAATAATAATTTAGAATAAGTAAATTGAAAAGCATACATATTAAGTGACATTTTGTTGTAATGAAATGTATATTACACTCACAATAAATAAGCAGTTTTTAAAAAAAACTTCCTTCTATATTATGTTATTTTAAGTAAAAGTTTTATCTCTGCCTTCACTTTCTTTTACTAATATTTGTTGAGATATAAGTATTAGTATCTTTCGGAATCATATTATTATTATCATTATTATTTAACGACTAATATAATTATACTTCTTAAAGTTACATTCTTTGGATAATTTTTTTGAATACAATCAGTTTTATACTAATTTGATCTTAGAAGTTATATAAAGTTTATGAAGTTGAATAGTGACATGCATGAACGGTTTTGCTAATATTTTTGTTTATATATATATATATATATATATATATATATATATATATATATATATATATGTGTGTGTGTGTGTTTTTTGGGAACTATAGTTTCGAGATAGTATATTAGTGGAGTTAGGTAAATATGTATATGAATAAATATTTATCTTTTATTTCTCGACCAATATAGAGGTTAGTGAGTGTTTTTTGGGGCGTGACATATTTATGATCTTAATCTGCAACTTGAACCCATGTGTAGGATTTTATTAATAAAAAAGTTATCCTAAAACATTAGCAATAAAACTTAAATTCAGCTAAAAAGTTTTCGCTTACCTCATAATGGCAGTCGCAGTCACCTATGTGAAACGCTGTGCTTGAAGCTGCGACAATGTAATCATAAAAGCATCTCAATATGGAACATGCCACAATTGAACTACTCCTACTTTCAATTTCTTTTGGTCTGAAACCGATATCAACATCACTTTCTCAATTTAAATTGTCAAATTAAAGATTTTTTTTATAATATTTATAACTTTTTAAAAAGTATTAATGGATTAATAATATATTTTTTACAAGTGTTTTTATGTAACTCATGATTAATTACTTAGTTATGAAAAAATTACACTTTTAGAGCTATGCTGTTATAATCATAATAAGTTTGTATTGAAATCAGTTTTATACTTAATAAATATATTATTATTATTAGTATTATTATTAAAAATAAAATATATGTACTTTTGTCAGCCAAATTATTTCCCAAAAAATACACATGATTATACATAACAAAAAAATATTTAAAAATAAGATTGAATTGCTTTGTATATGTAAAAGAAAAAGAAAAAAAAAAGAGTAATTTTAGTCAACAAACGCCTTCTCTTTAGTTGGGTAGAGGTTGATTTTAAGCCAGTCTCATATACACATCTTTTTAGATCACTGTCGCCTGCATATGCCAATGGATCTACTTTCAAATCACTGTTGCCTGTGTTTTGTAGTTTACCACTTCTTAAATTTTTAGTCTTATTTAAACTTCTAATTTTTTCCACTCAATTTTTTATTTATCTAATTATAAATTAAATAAATTTTATATATTGTAATATATATATATATATATACAAACGCGGCTTAATTATCAATTATTCGATTTAAAAATAATTTTTTGAGCAGGCAGAATAGTGGAAATGAAAAAGATTGGCAGCAGCCAGCGGCGGTGACAAGACCATGCTGTGACGCTGTCCAAAATCCAAATATTCGCTTTCCATCCGTAGCCGTTGATGAAAGCCCACTTTAATCGAACGATAGAGATTCACTCAACGACTGGCCGCTGAACCCTGTCATAGATACATACATTACCGATTATATTCTTCACTTGTTTCATACTTCACCCACCATCTCCCAGTCTCTCTCTGTGTCTGTCTCTGTCTTTGGAACTTCCTTAACCCTTTGGACCCCAATAAGCCAAAAGGTTCAGTCTGCTGCTATTCCTCTTCTTTGCTTTTTTTCTGTTTCGCTTTTTATTCTCTGTTTCGCTCTCCTTCTTCTGCTTCTTGATCTAATGCAACATGTGTTGACCTTGAAAAAAAGTAATCACTATTTTGCAAATAATGCTACTTTTTGAGGTCCCCGGGTTTCTTTTTACCTGATGGTCTGTTAGTTAGCTACGCCTAATTGAATCGGTTTTTCATGTGACTGTATACCTCGTACACACAGATTCCTAGCTAGGTCTTTGGGAATCAATCCTGTTAAGAACTGAGATGGATTCTTCCGATTGTTGTTTTGATTGAAATGATTCGGATTAATAGTGTCTTCTTTGTGTGTGTGTGTGTGTGATGGTTTTGATGATGATGTAGGTAAGTTGATATGGCTCACCATGAAGATTCAAATGCATGGAATTCGGATTTACCTCACCCCAAGCTCAATGAAAGAATACTTTCTTCTCTGTCACGGAGAACTGTTGCTGCTCACCCCTGGCACGACTTAGAGATTGGTAAACCAACTCTTTTCGATTTTTTTTGGGTTCACTTTTGATTATAATGAATGTTTTTTTAGGAAAAAAATCTGTTTTATTTATTTTCTCCTAGGTGAGAGCAAGTTATTGTGATTCAAGAGTTCCTCTTCAAAAGAAAATTTATTTGGACTGAAATTTGTTTTCCTACATGCAGGGCCAGGAGCTCCATCAGTTTTCAATTGTGTAAGCTGTTACTGTTTTGTAACTTATCGCAAATCTTAGAAAAATAGAACCCTCATCAGGACGCTTCTTGCATCATCATGTTCATCTCAGTTTTGGGGCTTATATTATTTATTTCTGGGAATCATTCAAATATTGCAGATTTGTCCCTTCGGTGAATGCATTTAGAAAAAAAAGTACTTTAGCTTTAACAAGGATACGATGATAACGAAATCCTCATTTTATACTTGAGATGAGGTTGTGATTAAATTAGGCGATGTCACCATCAGATTGGAACATAAAAACTTGCATTTTGCCTGCATAGATTATTTCATTGAACTCTTGTTTCCTAACAATTTTTCTTAGAGAAATAAATCAATTCCCATGGCAGGTGGTTGAAATTGGCAAAGGCAGTAAGGTCAAGTATGAGTTGGACAAGAAAAGTGGACTTATAAAGGTGTGGTTTTGGTTTTCTTACTTTCATTCCCCTTCTTCCATTCCATATGCTTCGATGTGTTTGAAAAACATGAAAGACTTTCTTTTAATGGGGTAGTATTCTCATTTACCGTTTCCAAACTTATCATTGCTACCTGTCTGTGCTCAAGCATAAACAACACACTAACGAAAGAGCTGAACAACTTAGGTTGATCGTGTTCTTTACTCATCTGTTGTCTACCCGCACAACTATGGTTTTATCCCAAGAACCATTTGTGAAGACAGTGATCCTATGGACGTGCTGGTTCTAATGCAGGTAGTTATGCTTAAATTTTATTTGTTCCTGATACTTGGCAGAAATGTCTGTTTCTGGCCAAAATATTAACAGTATTAAAATTTGAACTTTTGTTCTGAGAAGGAGCCCGTGCTTCCTGGTTCCTTCCTTCGTGCTCGCGCTATAGGATTAATGCCCATGATTGACCAGGTAATAGTTGTCTCGTCCTTGCTTTCTGTTTTTCATTAAGATTTGCATTGGACAATAGAATAGAAGTGAGGGTGAGAGGGTCTATTCTGAAAAAAAGAAGAAGGTTATATTAGTTAATTATTTGCTTCCCTGCTAGTACTAGTGTCTTGTAGTCTATTAAAATGATAAACAAAACCACGCCCCACCATGTAGTTGGCATGACATGGTGAATTTTGTCACCATTAACCTTTCGAACCCAAGTCCATTTTTAGGCAAGAGAGTGTCAGATTGAGATGGATGTTTGTTCCCTGGGAGCAACGAAATAAAATTGAAGGTTGCAAGGAACATTGTTAAATTTATGTCAACAAGAGTGTAGGGAACTGCAATTTTTGTTTACTTTATAATTCACTTGCCTCTGACTGTCAGACATTGAATTTGAATACTTTTTTGTCACCAATTAGTAGAAATTTTGTTTTATAATTATTTCTACTACAGGGTGAGAGGGATGACAAGATCATAGCAGTTTGTGCTGATGACCCTGAGTTCCGTCATTACACGGACATCAAAGAGATTCCTCCACATCGGCTAGCTGAAATCAGAAGATTCTTTGAGGATTGTATCCTGTTATTTGCACTTGTACATAAAACCAGTAACCACATGCATCTCAGTACGTAGTTATTGACAATTAGTTTTTCTCTTAGAAAGTTAGAATAGAGCCCAAAGAAGATTAGGCCAATATAAAAACTTCTTAATTGCAGATTTTCTATATTGTCACTCTTGCAAGGAGTGTCTAATGGATTATAATCAAAACACTAAATCTCCCATAGTTTTTTATGACTGTTAAGTGATTTTCTTCTATCAATGCCACATCCCCTGGTTTTCTTCGTGTATCCTTAGCTTGCCACACTAGACAAGAAGAATGAAAACAAAGAGGTTGCCGTTGAGGACTTTCTACCAGCTGAAGCTGCCATTGATGCCATCAAATACTCCATGTGAGCTACTTTCCTTCCGCGACTCAAATTTTGTGTCTAGTTTTGGATACTTGGCACTAATCTTGAATGCTTGTTTTATTTTTTTAAATTGGTTTTCCTTTTGCAGGGACTTGTATGCAACTTACATAGTTGAGAGCTTGAGGCACTAACTTCTTTAGAAACTCAATAGCCAATTTCGGTGATCTCTAATCAATTGTGTAAAATTTGATTGAAACATCATAAACATTGTGATTTCCGTTCCATTGTGTTATGGCACTTGTGCTGCTCGGCTCTTGACACAACAGTGTCTATGAGATGCGGTTGTAGTGCCACCAAATAATGAACTCGTTTCAAGTATTGAAGCCCATATTCCTGAAAGCTTATATGTCAATTAAACTCACAATGAGTTTTCGGTTAAGCAAATTCCTCTTTTAGTGCATGTTTGATTTTACTTTCTCAATAGAAGCTACAAATAATGGTTTCTTTCTGTTTTTTTTCTTTAAATTTGACAGGAAAATATGACCTGCGTTGTATACGGGTCTCCAAAAACACGCATACTGGTTTTAACATAAAACTTAACTTGGATTAGATTTTGAGAAAGTTAATTTCAAAAAAAAAAAAAAAAATTGATGAAATTTTTCTGATGGGAAAGTTTTAGAGACGTCTACTTTTATACCAAATTAGTTTTATTTACCACAATTATTTTTAAGAATCCATAACTCTAGCCAAACGAGATTAATTTGGATTCCAACCAATTTACCTTTCTAAGGTCTTTCGCTGTTTTTTGAGAGAATAATGGAAATTGTAGTTGCATGTTTGGGAGTTTTTCTTTTCTTAAGACACCTCTTTAAAATTATTTCAGTCAATCAATAAAGATAGGCAAGTAATTTTTTTAAAATAAGTTGAGTTAATCACAATCTCATTTACTAAATTTTAACATTTAAATATTTTAACACTTCTTATAGTTTTATTAAATTTTAGAGTACGTTCTCATAATTATTTTATGAAGTTTTAAATTCAAATAGGTCCTACTTAAGTTTTTACTGAAAGACAGAAGCAGCATATTTAAACGTGAATGTTAATGTTAAGTATAATGATGTTGTGTTATATAACTATCTGTTAAATAGATCGGTATACATCATGGTTTATATAAGTTATGAAATAGGTTCTATTATTTAATAAAAAAATAGTAGTGTTAATTGATATTAACTTAATAATCCATTTTTTAATATAGGAAATCCGTTAAATTCTCTAAAATAAATTATGTTAATAATATTTTTAAAATAAGGTAATTTAATATATATTATCGCCACAAGTTTTTTTTCTTTTAAAAAAAAAATTATATACGCATAACTCTGCCTAGACGTGTTCTCAAATTACTCTCTTTATTTTAATAAAAACAAATAACAGTGTTGATTGAACTTCGAGTTTTTGTGCTGTTTAAATTAAATGACGTTAAGTTCACGTCACGTGCAACCAAAAGATTATGTTAAAGGCCTTGAAACCTTTCAAGATAAATTTATCCAATAATGAAAATTACAATAACTAGTTTTCAGACAGAAAATTGAATAAAGCTTTTTATATTTAAAATACACATCTACGTTATTTATCGGTGGATTGAAGTAGAAATAGAAGACAAATTAGAAAAGGAAAAGATAGAATGAAAAATGATAGAAATGACAAATGATGGGATAAAAAAATATATATATGTCAAGAAAATATTGCAAAGGTAAGATGAAATAAAATTTGAATACGTAATAACTGTTATCCTTATTTAATTTTTTTATGACTAAGTTAAAAAAGTTAGCAGTGTTCACAATTTGTTATTTTACATTAAATCTGCTTGACTTGTAACAATTTTTAATGTATTTAATTATAAAAATTAGATGCGATGTGTTTTAAGAAATATTTGGATAGTATTTTGAGTTGTCTCAGTATAATTTAGAGTCTTGCGTTTTTTAATTCTATATATTTCACAGTTTTTTAGTAATAATAAAATATAACTCAAATGATATTTATAATATATATGGATATTGATATTATGCATTTTAAAAATATATATTAGTTTTAGTTTCACTTAATTATATATGTATATGTGTGTGATATATATATATATAAATTAGTTGATTTAGGTTGAAAACTAAATAAATGTTTTTTTTTTTTTCAAAATTTCAACTATTATAGATCCTAATTGAACCTACTAAAAACAGTAGCAATGATGAAGTATTGTGATGCAAACCTATTAAAAATGTGACGATATTTTCACATGTGTTATCCTAATTTTCGGCGTGGATCCTAAATATTATAAAATGGATTTCTTTTAATAAGACCCCGTTAATTGTTTAGTAAATCATTTTTTCCCCAGAATGTGTATAACACTGATTAAGTGTATGTTTAGAGCTTAGTTCGAGTTTAATGGAACAACAATCCATTCCTTCTCTTCTTTCTACATATTCTGTTATTAAAAGTTGAATTTTCTGCTTAAAAAATTCCAAATGACTATCCAAACACAACGTAAAAATGTAATGTGTTCGATATATAATTATTATTTTTATATACATTGTTAAAATTTGTGTTTGTAACATGTCAATATTAAAACATAAAACTCGTTTCAACTTTAGTTAGAATATATATATTCAGTGTAAAAGCGTTTAATATTGTCATGTTAATTTTTAAAATTAACAAAAGAATTTATAAATTTTCATATTTTATCTCAATTCCTAAAGTTACTCAGTAATGAATATTTACTTTTTCTTTTTTAAATAAGAACGAGTAAGTAGCATTTATTTACATTTTCTTAAAACAAAATATTAATTTCAAACTAGGTGAACAAAAAACGTGCTTGTAAGAAGATTAATCTCTTTTGTGTTGTTGAAAAGGTAAATCTAATTTCTAGAAACGAGTTTTAATTAATTTATTTGGAACAAAATTGATGTAAATAATGAAAAATCAGAGGTGTGAGTGAAGAGAGAAGAATAATAGGTGGAAGAGACGGAGAAGGAGAGAAGAGAAGATCGGAGTAGAAGTGAGGCGACAGTGCCAGAACCACTAGCAACAGCAGAATGGGAACCTTGGGCAGAGCTTTCTACGCCGTCGGATTTTGGATCCGAGAGACCGGCCAAGCCATCGATCGCCTCGGCTGTCGCCTCCAGGGCAACTATCTCTTCCAAGAACAGCGTAAGAATTCCTTCAATTCTTCATTTCCATCTCCATTTCCATTTAATTAGGTTTCATTTCAATCTTCAATGTTTCTTATGTTGATTTGAAATTTACAGTGTCTAGGCATCGAACTCTGATGAATGTCTTCGACAAAGGTCCCTCCGTCCACAAGGATGCGTTTGTGGCCCCCAGTGCCTCTCTCCTCGGCGATGTTCACGTCGGTCCAGCTTCCTCCATTTGGTACGGATGTGTTCTCAGAGGTAAACCCTACCGCAACTTTTATTTTCATTGATTAGGGTTTGGATGCTTAGTCTGAGATTAGCCTTCCTGTGAACGTCTAGCTTTACAAATGAATGTCTATTTTACGCTTGTTGATACAAATACGAGAATGTGGAACCGTTTTAAGTGATTTTTGGTTCTCCAACAATTGCTGGAATCGTAGTGTGAAATGCATATCTTAGGAGGAAGTGTGGTTGGTGAGACGGTGGTAATTTATTTTCTTAACAGAAACGATAAATTTTTGCAGGGCTTCTAAACTGAGCTTTTTCCTTCAAATAGTTTATTTGAATAAGCTTTTCTGCTCTTGCAAGAAACAACAAATGTCATAAACTTTTCTCATAAAATAAAAATCAGCTCGTGCACAAGTTAAACTGAGGTTTTGGAAAAGCTAATTTGAGAGAATTTTTATAAATTACTTCATGTATTAGTTAGTTTTAGCTTATTGATAAACTTCTTTCGTTTTTTCGTATTTTATTTTTCTATAAGTACTAGTTGAGAAATTTATTCAAACTGGACCAAAATGTGTAAACGGATTTAAAAATTCATTTCTTACTAAGCGTATGCTTGGATACACGCTTGTGTAGGAAACACGATTCCAAGTTTTAGACTCCAGTCTTATTGATTTCATTAGCAATAGCTTTTGCATCAACACTAATGCGAGTCATCATATCAATCCTTGGTGTCAACATTAATTTTTATAGTTTACTATAACCTGAAGACCAGAAAGGTCATGTCCCTTCGTTCCACAATGTCAAACTAGACAAAGATAATAATGATAAATTTGAAGTGACAAATGAGACACTTACACATCACACTCAAAGATAGCTAAAATTGCTAAACGTGAACCTTAGTTTTTTTCATTAAATTTTTTTTCTTACATCAATATTTTGAATATTAACATCAAAACAGAAAAAGAAAGTTGAAGATTAGTTGACGAAGTTCCGTTTTCTGTTAACGTTGACACATTTTTTCTTTATTGCAGCTGTCGGTCAAACTTGTTTTGCATTATGAATTACTTCTCTTATTTGTATCTTTTTATTTGTTGCTTTATATGAGATTGTTATATTAATTTATTTTTTAAGATTTCATCTTATGCATTTTCATTTCAAATTAACGAATTAAAGACACCTACATAACAATGTGTGTGTATGCACATTAAAACCCATTTTGGGCGATTACTTGTCCAAGATCAATTTCGATTTCGAGTTTCCCATTTGTATTTTGTATCTAAACCAATTTCCAATATCTTTAATCTAAACAAAAAAATCACATTACTCCAAGCTCACATTTACTCAGAATTACTTTAATAAATCGTGTTGATTCAAAATTAATTATCAAAAGCATATCCAATCACGAATCAAGTTACAATGTATTTCCTTTGCTTTCTGAATAAGATATTATGGACCAGACGTTTGTTACCTCCTTCACTTTTCATTGCTTCAACTCACATTCCAATGGAGTGTGAAAGACTACTGTTGTACTACCTCTCATTACTATGCTATATGCAAGTACTCAGTCATTCTACAGGCATATTGCATAATATATCAGGGAGTTGAGTACTGATATTTCCCCAGCTTCTTCTTTCCAATATTTGTGCTTCTCTCGCCGTTTTCTGCCTCTGACTGAATATTATGCTTTGTGTGAAGGTGATGTTAACGGCATAGTTATTGGATCTGGAACTAATATACAAGACAATTCTCTTGTTCATGTTGCCAAGTCTAATTTAAGTGGAAAAGTCTTGCCAACTATCATTGGAGATAATGTTACTGTTGGTGAGTGAATGTGATGAATTATTATTTTGTGAATGACTTTAGCATTGTTTTAGTATGAACTCTAAGGTTTTGACACTGTGATTTTAGGTCATAGTGCTGTGTTACAAGGATGTACTGTTGAGGATGAGGCGTTTATTGGCATGGGTGCAACCTTGCTCGATGGTGTATATGTTGAGAAACATTCCATGGTTGCTGCTGGAGCTCTTGTTAGGCAGAATACGAGGATTCCTTATGGAGAGGTTTGTATGAACCTTCTGTTTTTTTTGGAGAGAATGGGAATGTGCCTTGTTCTGCTCTCTCTGTCTCTTGAAAATTTTAATTAAATGAAGTTAAACGTTTTTTTTTTTTGCAAATGAAGTTAAACTTTTTATGATTTCTTAGAGTTATAATGATAGTTGTCTAACCACACTGGCCTAAATTTGAATGGATGGTTCAAAAGGTCTTCATCTTATTTATTTGTATCAGGCATAAGGTTGTCTGTGCACCTTTAAACTGAAACACTGCTTTAAATTGCAGGTTTGGGGAGGTAATCCAGCAAGGTTCCTGAGGAAGCTCACAGAAGATGAAATGACCTTCTTCTCACAATCTGCCTTAAATTATTCCAATTTGGCTCAGGCTCATGCTGCGGAAAATGCAAAAGAACTTGAGGAGACTGAATTTGTGAAAGTCCTTCGCAAGAAATTTGCCCCTCGTGGTGAGGAATATGATTCAATACTAGGTGGTGGTCAAGAAACGCCCGCAGAGCTTAACCTTCAGGATAATGTTTTGCTAGACAAAGCTCCCAAGGCTTAATTTCTTTCTTTTTGTTCTAGTATCTTTTATGTGCGATTTTCCGGAGAATGGCTGCCGCTTTTGTTTCCTCTAAGTTTGGAGAGCTCACACTGTTATCTCAAATGTCAACACGTGCTGCGTCTCAGCCCGCGACTTTAACCATCTGTGTGCTCAATAAGAAGCCTTGCTTTTTATTTCTAGATAATGACTTCAAATCAACAGTTTGGTAATAGTTTTACAGTCATCCAGGGACACATCTACAGTTTACAGAACTGTAGTTCGAATGTATTTTTAAAATAAAGATATCAATTCAGATATGCCAGATGAAACAGTGTTTTCATGGATTATAATTATTTTTCTTTGTCCCATGTCGGTCCTATTATGTGCTGCTGGCTTAGATATCACTGATGTTTTTTTCAAGATTTTGTGCTGCCGTTTTTAGGTTTTGGCTAAAAAATATTCCGTTGCCGGGAATCGAACCCGGGTCTCCTGGGTGAAAGCCAGATATCCTAACCGCTGGACGACAACGGAATTGTTTGATAATATTGAAAATAAAATATTCTTATAGTTATTTCTGTGTTGCTTCAAAACTCTAAAGCAGTCTTGTGATAATATTTCGTTGCTAAGCCTAATAAACCTCATAGTCTTGCTCAAAATAAGACCAACAATACTATAATCCTAATTGTTAGTCATAGAAATATTCCTCGTCAAAGTATAACTATATCTTTTTCATATGTTTAACTGAATAAAATTAGAATACTTTTTTCATAGAATAAAATAGTTACTGTGCACTTGTATTTCAGATTTAATAGACTTTTTTCCCGATAAATATTTCCTCTTAACTATTTAAATTCATCATAGAAAATTATATTTTCCTTCATCTAGTAACACATATATTTTCATAAGAAACAATTTTATGAATTAGGATATGTCCTAACCAGAAATCACATGCCAATATCTCGAATAAAAGATTCCTTCCGAAAAACTAATTTATCGCAACAGAGTAAGGTATATTTATTACACTATAAACTTAAGAAAAATGAAAGATGTATTATTTGAACTGGTCATTTGTGATGAAATCCATTTTTTTCAACTACAATACTATTTTTAACTCATTCTTTTTATCATGATGTACGTGTGAAATATTTACTAATGTTGGAGATGATTAATCTTGTAACAAAACTTGATTGACTATCTTTAGTGATTTTTTTTTGGGTTAATATTTTTATTCATCAAATTTAAGCCTAAAATGTTGACTTAGTTAAAACTTTTAAATAAATATAATGGTGTTCCTTTCACACACTTTTTCAAGACAGAGATATGTATACATAAACAAAAAATTGTCGTATAAAATATAATTTGTGAAGACTGAAAAGGAAAAGAAAAATTGAGAAAAAAGTTTGTTTTTCATTTAAAAAGTAATAATCACTAAACCAAATAATCGAAATTTCTCGCGACAACGCTGAAAACTTGTGACGTGAAAACTGCCAGCATATTGTTTTCATTAAATAATAATATCGAATTTAGAAGAAACTACATGTTTAGTTTGTAATTATCATAATTTAATATGAATTAATTGGAAAAATAATTAAAATCAAGTATTGATGGTAAAGTAAAAGATTAAAAAAAAAGTAAAATAATTATAATTAATCTTATATAATAAAACTTTTAAAATTGAATTTCATATCATAACTTCTCTTGATTTAATCTCTTTATTTAAATACTTTTTAAAATTAATTTTCACATACATACATTTTCTCTCCGGGGCAACGAGATTGTCTCAAATTGATTTGATACCCTTAATAAATGTAATGGTGGCCTTTTCAATTCATACTAATTTTTATAAAAATTACTAAAAGATAGCAATAAATAGAACATTTTTTATTATACAAATTATGATAATAAAAAATTGCTGACAAAACTACATTTTAACTTTTAATCATTTAAGTGATATATTGAGAACCAATAGATAAAAATATTTTAGAAAATAAATCATTGTTATTTTTTATATTTTAAAAAATAAATACTGAGAGGAATATAAAGTAGGACTCTTGCACAAACTAAGTATGGCAATGGTATTTTAGTTTAGTAAGGTGAAGATATCCAACAAAGTCTTAAGGGTGCGTGACTTAACAGTGAATATAAAGTGGCCAACACAAGGGCCCCATTCCATTGCACCTTCCACAAGCCTCTCTTTTTGTTTCCACCATTTCAAATCTTCACAACGGTAATAGCACCAAATCTTCAAATGTCACTCAAAATCACATAATCACCCATGGACCAAAGTACTTGTTCAAATGAATTACTTCAACAATGAAAAAAAAAACAGTCAAAACATTTCAATCTTATTATCTTTTAAAATCACTTTTTAATATATATTATGCAAACACTGTTAATAAATTATATTTAAAAAAAAACTAATTTTATAAAATTACATTAATCTAAATGTAATTTTATAAAGCAGAAAGTTAGTCTATTATTATTGAGAAAAGAAAAAAAAAAGAATAAAAAGTTGATTGAGACATTTACCCCTGCATCGTACAAAGTCCAAACAAACAAATCTTGCTTCAATTATACAACATAGGACAGTACTGGAATGCATCACCCTTGTTTTGTCTGCATGTTTTTAATATAAATAAATGGGCATGGACCTCGCTTCATTTCGTTTCTAGGAAACATAGATTCCCATATTTTCTACATTACATTCTTAAATTTTATTTTCACTTTTTAGAACATGACAACAACTCAAAATAGTAAAATGTTGTAACTGTAGAGAAAGAAGTGAAACATTATGGTATATAAAAGGTGCAGTGTCTAAGACCGTTATCGTCATTTCACGCTTCACTTTATGTTTTTTTTGCGGAATTTTTACTTTCTTTTCGTCTTCCCCAAACAGTTTCTGCACACTACACTTCACTCCACTCAGAGAAGCAGGAGAGTAACCATAGAGAAGAAGAAAACTAATGGCGCATTCTCGGCAACCGAACAAGCCTGGCGTTACGCTCTCTACCAAGATCAACAACAATGGGACCTTCTCCTCCAGTAAGAACCTATACGACGACGTTTACGGTGGTCCTCCGAAGTTCGGCGTTTCAACTCTCTCCCCTCGTTTTGAAGACTACGGTGAGATTTTCGGAAGCTTCCACACCGCACGAGCCTCCTCCATTCCCCTGCTCGATCTTCCCGCCGTCCACCCCGCCGAGGCCTTCTTCGATCCCCGAAGCCACTCTTTCAACTACACCGAAGTTTTCCGTGCCTTGGATTTTGAGCTTCCGTCCGACAACTTGGTCCACCGCCACACTGCTCTCGACGCTGCCTCCACCGAAGAAGCCTGGTAATGCCAATGCTACTACTGTCCAAGCTACCTGCCTTACTTCGTGTGTTTAGTTCGTGATCCCTTCGCGGGTTCTGTTTTGCCTTCTGTGAGGAGCCGTTTAGAGGATTGGAAACTGAGTTGCTTGCTGTTTTTTTATGTTTGACTCGGTTAGAGTGAGTTAATGACTTTGATTGAGGGAAATCGTCACATTTGGTTAAGGGTGGGACGTTCTTGTGATTTAATTTGATTAACTGTGTGCTTGGAAAATTAATTCTTCTATGATGAAATTGGGGTGGTTTTGTTCTTGAGGACTTTGATCTTTAGTCGCTTTTGTTTTTCCATGAAATATGATTGGTGTGTTGTAGATTAACTGTTGAAGTAGTGAACTATTTGGAGTTTGATTATGTTATATGGAATTATGGATTCGTGGTATCTGTAAGTCAACTTGTCATGCTTTAAAGTATTTTGATGCATATGGTAAAAATTGCTTAATTGCACGAAGAACATGGACACAGATTTTTGCTTTTAGTTTACTTCAAAGAATTCGAATGTTGCTTAGTTTGTATTCAATGCGAATATAATTCTGCAATATAATCATAATCTTTTTATCATTTACAGGAGTCCTGCAGAAAGTGATTCATTTTCTGAAGAGTTAGATCAATCTGCAATTAATCAAAGCATTTTGAATGGAGATCTTTTCCACTCTGTTGATGGTAATGTCGGATCGAACATTTTGTATCATAATAAGGTAAATGGTACAAGCAATGAACATATGTCAAAGGGGAAAACTCACTTGAGTAAGCTGCATGGTGTACCTGGTTTTGGACGAGGATACGATGAAACTACACAATTGCATCGAACTGATCCATCCTGTCAGGTTGCTGATGATACTGATCTTGATATAGAATTTAGTGCAGAAAAGGTGAAGGGAAACCACCCAAGGGCAACAATGGCACATCTCCGCAACTTTCCGTCTGGGGAACAGACACAGACTTTTGACAGTGATCTAAATCTTCAAAATGGAGGAAGCAAAAAGGATTCTCATTCAGGTGAGATGTTCATAACTGTGTCTGACATCAACCTTAGAAGTATGCCCTCTCAAGTGCCTCCGCCATCTCGTCCACCTCCTGTCCTGGATGCAAAAAAGGAGGACATGTGTGGATTTCATTCGAACAGCAGGCTTGTTGCTTCTGAAGAGACACCTGGTACTGGTTCACCACCTTTCTTTGATGCGGAGGATCATATAGCTTCTGCTGATGCTATGAAAGAAGCAATGCTTAGAGCAGAAGCAAAACTTAGGAGTACCAAAGAAATAAAAGGGAGAAAGAAATGGGATCGTGAAACCTATTTAAAATCAAGTTATAATGCAAAAGTTAATGAAGCAAAGATGTGTGAGGATATCACTAGATTAAGTATCTTGAATGATGAGACAACACTGGGAAGTTATGACTGGAGACATTCAAAAGCAAAATTATATGTCGCAGATGACAGGCAGGAACATAAGAAAGCTTTCCCAGAAACTATGGACAATTTAGAAGGGAAAAGAGCTGTAAACATGTTTGAGGAAAAGAACAAGATGGAATCTCGGTCATCTCAAGAATCCGATAGAAGTACTGAAGTTGGAATTTGGAAAGACGAATCTGAATTTTTTGAATTGGTGGGAATGGAAGAATCTGGAATGGTAACTCAACCCACAAAGCAGACTAAGAATTTGATGCAAGGTACTGGAACCCAAAAACATGGTCAGAAGGAAAGAGAAGCATCTAATGTGCAAGAAAAGCGTAAACAAGTAAAAGAAACTGAAGAAAATTATCAGGTGGAGGAGTACAAGATAAAATATAAAGCAACAAAAGAGGCTTGTGAACATGATGAAAACATTATGAAATCTGAAGCATCTAATGGGAAAGAGAGGCAAAGAGAACACATGAAAAGGGAAAAAATGGCCAAAGTGTTTGAGGGGGAAGAAAATGAGAAGGGTATAAAAATAGCCCACCAGCATGGAAGAATTGAAAAGGAAGAAACTGAAGCTGACCAATCCGCAATCATGGAAGACATGTGTGAGATGGGACCCCGAGAGCATAAACAAGCGGAAATCCAGAAACCCAAAGAAGTAGATAGACAAACAGCCAACGACATTCAGCTGGCCACGGGGCTCAGGGATAATCAGAAGAAACTAAGGGAGGTTGAAAAGCAACAGCAGAACGTGAATAGGCACCAGCAATCTGGGAAAAACGAGGAAAATAGAAAAACACAAGGAGAACCTTTTGCTATAGGACAAACTGAGCACGAGGAAAAACTGAAAGGTTCTTGGAAGCTGGAATATATTGATGAAAGATCAAATGTGGCTTTTGAATCAGATTATAATGAGGAAAAAGAGGTCTGCAAAAATGAAAATGAAATGAAATTTAGACTAGGTGAACGGATTCAGATGAAAAAGGGACTGAACGAAGCTAGTAAAATAGTAGAAATTGAGAAAAGCCTCAAAAGTTCTTTTGACAATGAAGAAAACAATGGAGCCGTAATACCTGCTTGCAGTTGGGATGAGAATGGAAAGCAGCTTAAGGAAGACATTGAACTGGAAGCAAATGAGATAAGACTGAAAGAGGCGTCTGAGCAGAGGGAAAACAAGGCATATGAAAAAGATCAAAGTACAAAGAAATTTGGAGATGTTTATGATGGGCATGGAGAAGGAAATAGACTTCAAGAATTAGGTGACGACAAAGGAATTCAGAAAGTTATGAATCAAACTCCAGTCCAAGAACAGATTAATAAGATTCTGAATGAGGCTCAAAAGAAAAAAGTCACTGAGAGCACATCAAGCCAAACATTTTCCATGGAAGGAAGTATACCTGTATCAAATGAGAATAGTCACCTGGAGCAATCTGACCATATTGACAAAGATGTTGGTGGAATGGAAAAAGGTAAGGGACTGAACAAGGCTTTGGATGGCAAGGAGACGAAAGACGGTGGAAACATGAATGCTAAAACACTTGATCAGACATGGGAAATAGAGTGTGATGAAGATCTAGCAAATCAGTCAACTTCCAAGCATGAAGAATTTATTAGGAAACTGAAGGTATCTAAAGAATCTATTGCTGACCAAAATATTGCAAAGATGAGAACTGAATGCAAAGTTGGAGAAAAGCAATTGAAAGGGGTAGGGGTGGAAAATCAACTGGATGACGAAAAATTCAGAGCGCATGAACAAATGACTGCAGGAGATGCAGAGCGTTCAGGAGCCCAGTCAGAAAAGGAGGGAGACACAATGACAAAGGTTGATTACAGAAGGAGCACAGAAGCAGCTGAAACTGTTGTTCAGGAGACTGTAAATGCTCAGAAAACCACTCGGTGGTTTCATATTGGTCAATCCACAGAAAGCAAAACTAAGAGTATCAATGAAACTTCTGCAATAATGAAAGATACTGAAAGGATGAGAAGAGAAAGAGAGTCAGAAAAGGATCATTGTAGAAAGATGGAAGAGGAGGGGGATACAGAAAGAGAACGTGAAAAAGAAGTTGAGAAAGCAATGCTGGAGGCTGAGAGGGAAAGGGAAAGGGAAAAGGACAGGATGGCTGTTGATAGAGCAAGTTTAGAGGCTCGGGATAGGGCATATGCTGAAGCTTCTGAAAGGGAAGAAAGGGCTGCATTTGAAAGAGCAACTATGGAAGCACGGTACAAAGCACTGGCTGAGGCCAGGGA
>Ga0099825_1004737_pt1 | contig 17727 bp, 7 predicted proteins | sample SiratroredBW_FD_76838 | JGI IMG/M metagenome (GOLD analysis project Ga0099825, IMG submission 76838) | Root nodule microbial communities of legume samples collected from California, USA - Siratro red BW | ecosystem: Host-associated > Plants > Roots > Nodule | place: USA: California | collected...
AATATGTATTCTTTTCATTCTTTCCTTATATTAAAAGTTATATTTCAGTAATTAGTACGTTGTGTCTGTCAAAACGTTAGTTAGGGTTTGTTAATCTGAGTTAGTGCTTGTTTGCATCTGTTTTTATACGGGTTTTCTTCTTCTCTTTCTCTGTGTAAAATTATTCTTTTTCATGCAAGCTTGTTTTATCTCTTTACTAGTTTCCTCTTGGTTCTTCTTTTTCTTTGTGTTTTTCAATCTGAAGCCATGTCTTTCGTTTTTGTAATACGGTATGAGAACTTCCATCAAATGAAAAACATTTTTTTTTTCTCATTGTGGTTCTCAATCTCACCAAAAAATAATGGTGTTTTTCTCGGTATCTTGCTTTTATTCACAATCTTTTGTGATTTACTATATTTTCTTTTAACCTTCGATGATTCCACTCCATCTCAAATCCTCTTTATGTTAGTAATTATTTTTGCAAAGTATATCTCAAACAAAACAATAGTGAACTTGTTAAAATATTTTAAAATTCATAATATTGATTTAATTTTCAATTTTATATATTTTATATCTTTTGCTTAAATCCAATTATTTTAAGTCACCAATATTAACAATTGGATCAGTATTGAATTTAAAAAATAAAATAAAATCTTGAAAAAAATGAACCAAACTGCAGATTTTCTAAAATTTAAGAATTAAACTAAAAATACAAAAATAAAATTGTCGATTTGAAATTTAAAAGGGATGAAAATTATAGTTTATACTTTGCTTGTTTTGCATAAATACCAAATAAATAAATAAAATTTTATTTATCCAGTTAATGATATCATTATTTTCTTACAAGTTGTTTTATGCTTAATCTCCTACACGTTTAAGCATAAATAACAAATACACATTCAATATTAATATAAAGAAAAAAAAATTATATTAAGTTAGATGGTAAATTTAAAAGAATCCGTCGATAGTTGAAAACTTCGTTTTATTTGACAAAAATAAAAAATAAAGACTGCATGCTTAAGCATCTAATTATTTTATATAAACAATTGGACGTTATTACGATTAAATTTGTTGTAGAAAAGATTGAATGCTATAAAAAATAAAAAGATGTTAATTAGAATATAAATATCAGTCACACATTTAATCTCTTTTAAAGAAGAGGGTCTAGTCCAATCTATGTGATACTGAATTTTTGTTTTTTGATTTTGATTTTAATTAAAAATGGAGGGTGACATTTTTTTTTTCTTATCCATGACATGAATAAGATAAGTGAAGCTCTATATATGTACCTAATAAATAGCACTTATTTACGAATAAGAAAACCAATGACACTTAAAATCTTCATTTCATATTTCGTTAATAGATTGGAAATATTAATTTCACAAGAAAAAAACACAATAGGTGAGATAATAAATTTGTATTGATCTACTAATTTAATCCTATATCAGACTAATTAATCACTTTGGTTTATCTTAAAAAGTAAAATAACTTTTAAATAATATACATTTAAAATTTAAGTCATACCAATTAATTAATTTTAGTTTTACATATAATAATTTGATATATAAGTCACTGTGTGTCTCTAATAAAATATTTTTTAATATATATTATCTTGCGATAGTATCCAGGGTTAAGAAAGGTTGAACAAGGATATGATAACTATGAATAAGAAATAACAAATAATATGATAACATGGAAGAAGGTTCTTTTATTGAATGTGTATCTTTTTATTTACAATAGCTCACTTAATATAAAATTGTAAGAAACTAAATATGGAAATTATTCTAAATAAATATATTTGATATTATCTTATATTCTACTGATATTCTGATACTCCCTTGATTATCTCTGATATTCTACTGATTTGTTTCTTTGATACTCCCTTAATTATCTCTTTAATATTCTTACCGATATTTTCTGATATTCTCTTGATTATCTCTGATATTCTATTGATTTGATTTGTTTCCATAATAATAATATTCTAACACTCCTCCTGAGTAGTGGGATCACCAATGCTTAGCTTGCTGAGGATACAGGTAACCAATGCTTAGCTTGCTGAGGATACGGGTAAATGTTTTGCAAGTAATAACTTTGGTGAAAATGTCTACCAACTGGTTTTTTAACTTTACAAACGGAAGCTCAATACCGCTATCCTCAATCTTCTCCTTGATGGAGTGTCTGTCCACTTCAACGTGCTTGGTTTTGTCATGTTGTACAGGATTCTTTATTTTCATAGCTTCTTGTCATTCGCCCTTCTTACTGGCTTCAAAAACTGTTTTGGGAATAATAAAAGCTCTTGCAATGTATGTCACTCCTTCTCTGGTTATCTTCATATGATATCTGGAATTTCGAGAAACATGTTCTGGAGAATATCGATCAGGTGGTACCCCTCTGTTTCTTCTTGGCTGAAGTGTGAAAGACTCTGATTCTGATGCTAATCTGTCATTGTTAGTGACTTTATTCATAACAGGAGACAACTCAGTAGGAAGTGTGAAAGGCTCTAGTTCTGGTGCTAACCTGTCATTATTAGTGACTTCATTCATAATAGGAGACAATTCAGTAGAGTGAATATCACTTACCTCTTATTGGACATTCTTAGAAAGATCCTCATTGATTGTGTTGGTCCCTCTTATGTTGTCAGAGACATGCTCGTTGACTCCATCTACTTGCTCTTTTGGAACAGTTTCTTGACAACTAAGGTTACTTAACCAACTTGGTGGTTGACTAGTTTTCTCCCCCTGAACATCAAGTTGACTACTAAAGAAATATTCTGATTATAAAAAATCACAATCCATAGTCACATATACACGGTGAGTGATTGGGTTGTAACATCGATACCCCTTCTGATGTGTAGCATATCCAACAAAGACACATTTCTTAGCACATGGATCAAATTTAGTTCTGTTAGCTTTAGGAATATGAACGAACGTAGAGCACCCAAAAACTCGTGGTGGTAACATTTGGACAAGAGGGATATTAGTCTGAGTAGCTAGGATCTGTAGGGGTGTTCTGTGGTTAAGAGTCTGGGAGGGTAACCTGTTCAAAAGATAAGCCGAGGTAGCAACAACTTTGGGCTAAAACCGTGTTGGAACCTGTGCATCAAAAATCATGGCCCAAGTCATCCCTAGTAGCTTACGATTTTTTCATTCTACTACACCATTCTATTGGGGTGTGTTTGGACAGGAAGTTTGATGAATTAAACCATTTTCTCTGAAAAACTCTTGCATTGATTTGTTAACAAATTCTCCACCATTATTTGATCTAAGTACTTGGATTTTCTTGCCAAACTGAGTGTGAATCATTTGATAGAATGCATAGAACTTATCAAGGACTTCAAATTGGTGTTTAAGAAAATATACCCACGTCATGCGAGAGAAATCGTTCACAAATAACAAAAAATACTGAAATTGATTATAATGGAAATTAGGAGCTGGACCCCACACATTAGAATGTACTAATGAAAAAACAGAATTGACTCTATTGTTGTTGGGAAGAAAAATAACTCTATGATTCTTTGCCTGTGTACAAGTTTTACATTTGATGAGCTCAGTTTTACTAGTAAATAAACTAGGAAATAAAATCTTAAGGTACCCAAATGAAGGATGACCCAAACGTCTATGTCATAACCAGATTTGCCTTGTAACCGTTCTGTGAGCAAGCATGACATATCCCTTGTGAACAACCTCATCAACGTAGTAAAGACCTCCACATTCAATACCACGCCCAATGATCTCCTTCGTAAGAATGTCCTGTAAAAGACAAAAGGTAGGAAACATGAGAACCACACAGTTCAACTCCTTTGTAACTTGACTTATAGAAAGTAATTTTGATGATAGTGCAAGAACATAGAGACAATTTTCTAATTTTAATTCTTTTGAAAAAACAATTGAGCCCTCTCCTTGGACCGCAACTAATTCTCCACTGGCTGTCTCAATATGAGTTTTAATAGGTGTAGAAAGATTGTTAAAATCATGAGGATCATAGGTCATGGTGTCAGTTGCCGCACAATCAAAAATCCACTGATCAGATTTTTCTGGGCTGGTATCCTCCTTTCTTCTTTTACCTCCATGAGTGACTGCGACTCTTCCATGAACGACTTGTGGTTTTGCTTCTTCCTCTCTTCTGGTTTCACCATTACAATTACTAGTGGTTTGCGAGATGCCCACGACGATTGCAGTCTTACGATTTTTTTGTTTAAAATCTTCCCACCATTCGGGATAACCCACGATTTTGAAGCAAGTCTCCTTAGTGTGTTTCTTCATTCCGCAATGAGTACAGTGGAGGTGGCTTTTGTCTTCCTTGTCTCGTTGTGATAGACGTTGTCCAGTAGTTTCTTGGCGACTCCATCTCTGTCCCTGTTTCGGTGGTCTATTTCTTGCGGTTAAGCCTATTTTGACCTCCCCTAATGATATGTTTTCTTCGCTATTCGTGGTAGGCTTTGGAATTTGGAGTCGGGCCGCCTCTCTTCGGATCGCAGCATAGACGGACTCTAGGTCTTCTCTTGCATCAAAAGATCTCTTTTGATGACTTCAAATTTTTCATCTATCCCTGTTAGGAACTGATATAGTCTCTGTTCTTGTTTAATTTTGTTAAAGGTTGCAATATCATCTGAGCATTTCATAGGATTTGGTTGCTTTCTGTCAATCGCCATCTATATAGCTTGTAATTTGTTTCAGAAATCCTCTAAGGTATCATTTCCCTATTTCTGTGTGTTTGCTTTTCGATGTAAATCATAGATTTGCATCGGGTTTGTGCCGCTTCCATAGGTAGTAGCCAATCCCTCCCACAAAGCCTTGGCGGTTGGGAACTGGGAAACATTGTTTATCAAACTAATCTCAATATTCTGAATTATCCAGGTGAAAACAGTTTGGTCTGCCTGTTCCCATTTTTCATATGTTGGTTCTATCTCTTATGGTGCTGGAGGTATACTTGTCCAATGACTCTTCTTTCCTCTGTCACCGATAGCTTTCTTCATGAGTGTTGCCCACAATGGATAATTGTCTCCATTTAATTTGAAACCAATTGACAAATTGTCAAGATTGAATTGTGTTTGCTAAATCTCTAGGCCATTACGAAGCATATTTGCAATTTGCAAAATTAGCTCATCAGTAATGGTTGAGAAATTATTCTGGTTTTGATTCATGATGTTGCCAATTTCATCATTTGAAAATGACATTTTTGGTTTTTTGGTGTTTTTCGGATGTGAGGGGTAATGAAATAATGATGTTAGTTTTTAAGTTTCCAGGATCTAACACTGCTCTAATACCATCTTGCGATGATATGAAGGGTTAAGAAAGGTTGAACAAGGATATGATAACTATGAACAAGAAAGAACAAAGAATATGATAACATGAAAGAATGTTTTTTTATTGAATGTGTATCTCTTTGTTTACAATAGCTCACTTAATATAAAATTCTAGGAAAGTAAATATGAAAATTATTCTAAATAAATACATTTGATATTATCTGATATTCTGCTGATACTCCCTTGATTATCTTTGATAGTCTACTGATTTGTTTATTTGATACTCCCTTAATTATCTCTCTAATATTCTTATCGATATTCTCTAATATTCTCTTAATTATCTTTGATATTCTATTGATTTGATTTATTTCCATAATAATAATATTATAATATATCATATTTTATAAAACAGATAAACTCAACTTAAGTTTCTTCATTTTGTACTCTCTTTTCGTTTTCATAATTACAACATCAATTAAGAAAAACCTTTAAGTTAAAAGAATTACCTTTTTTTTTTTTTCTTTTTACGTTTAGCTATATTTTTTCCAATCATACCTATTATCTACTTATTCCGCTCGAAATATCTCTTGTTCCCTCAAAAAGTTTACGTACGGAATTTATCATTAAATAAATTGTTTATATAATATGCGAGTACAAAACATTAAATCATTACCTCAACTAATCATATTTACCTATTGATTATTCTAATGCAAATAATATAAAAATTTAGTTTTCATTTCATCATAAACGTATTGTTCTTGAATTTAAATTATTACAGATTAAATTTTAGTTAGATTTTCTCCGCATAAATTTTTTTCACCGTATTTGTACTGAAAATATGCATGAATAACTTAATTGAACTATTTAAAACCTTTCATTAATTAAAATTATTTTTAAAAAAAGTCAATAATTTTGAATGAATGATAAAAATTATGTTGAAATGAATCCAATAAACGAGTATATTGCTATTTTTATATAAAAAATTATCTGACCAAAATGAAAAGTAGTGGTGAGTACATCGAAAATAGCCTAATTTGATCCAAATCTATGAGCTTAATCCTACAAACTATGGATTTGCAGATCCAGATTAGTTTTTTTTTCACTAGTTACATCTTGTAGAATGGGCTTTTTTGTAATTTGATTGTAGTCCTGCCAAGCCCATTAAAAGGTATCTACTGGCCCAAGATAACTACTGTGGGCATAGCGCTAATGATCCTTTTATAAAGAGGGGTATTTCTTTCAACATTTCTAAATCTTCTTCCGAAATTCTGCATTTCATAATTAAAAATTGTGTTTTAAACTGTACAGTACAGAAACTATACAAAATTTAAAAGTATATTTTAAATTATACAATTTGGAAATATTTTCTAGTTTAATAATTTGGAATATATATTTAGATTATGTAATTCAGATTATATAATTAAAAATGTATTTTCAAATTACAAAATTTAAAAATCGGAAATATATTTACTGATTACATAATCTGAAATATATTTATTGATTACACAGTCAATCTGAAACGTATTTTGAAAAGTATATTTTGAATTATGTAATTTAAAAGATGTTAAATTCTAGGACCTAGACAACTAAAACATGAGCATTTTAGTCCTTTTGAGCATCCCATCCATAAAGGTGCAAATAATAATTTTATAAATAGGAGTGTGATGTTGTTGGGTAATTGTCCAAAAGGTATCAAGAGAAGGAAGATTATCATTAATTTCCTCTTACTTGATAAAGAAGAAAGTTTGAATTCTGAAGAACAAAACAAAGTAACAACAAATGAGATCCATTAAAGCATTTTGTAATTAATTGCCTAGACTATAAATCTAAAGTGAACATGAATAATTTAAGAGCAAATGCATTATGCACCCCATAATATTTGAAACTGCACTCTACATGCTTTGAAATTCCAAATTCATCCTTTGAAATTTATGTGAAATTCTAGATTCAGATTGGTGTACAATTAAGAATGCATCATTTATTATTTTTTAATTATACAACTCAATCAATATTTTTTTATAAACATGGAAAAAAGTGTGTACTATTTTGATATTGGTTTTCTTGAGAGATGAAATGGATATACAACTTTACTTCTCTCTTTAAATGTAACCCTTTAAACATTGTCAAGAAAAACTTTAATATTGGCAAATTCCTCATTTCACCTTCATTGATCACTTCTATGAGTAAGTATTACAAAATATTCATATTTACTTTTCACATCCTTCCGAAAATGTAAATGGAAACTGAAGCTATCTTACTTGGTTTTGAAAAGATCAATTTATTTACACGGACCATTTCTCTACAGAAACATTTAACACCAAGGAGTGAATTATTGTAGGATAAAAAATAAATCCTCTACTAGTAATATCACACACATTTGGCTATACCCAAAGGTTTATTCTCCACTTAGTGCAAACATATAGACTTACAACTATCACTTTATTGACCTTGTAAATCACATGCATCGTGTGCATTATAAAATCTCTAGTTAAGTAGTCCAACTTCTTCCACCTATAAAGAATAAAGATAAAAAAACACATTGTCCCTTTAAAAATTGGAATATGGCGTATAGATTCTTCTATTCCATCTTTCCTTTTTAAAATTTAAAGCAATGTATGAAAATTTGGGTATAAATTATAAGTTATAGTGTCTACTATTGAATTACTGTTTTTAAAAATTATTTTATTCCTACAAAATATGCAATTTACATTGTAGTAATTGTTTACAGTACACATTTTTTTTATTTCAAACAAGATTTTAAATATTGACACATTAAGTCAAATTAATTAGGTGCATCATTACTTTAATTAATCTTAATTTAATTAAACTTGTAAATTTTGAATTCTAACAAAATTTTAATAGACTTTATATTTTTATTAATTTAAAAATTCTTAATCCTTTATCACTCATGTTTAATATAATAAAATAATACATGGAGAAACCCATGTTTTCTAAAAACCTGTGGGTTTGAAAAATCTGAGGTTGGCCATGAGTGATGATGGGTTCACTTTTCAACGGCCATTCAAAACACGCGTAGAGCTTTTGGTATGAATGAAAAAGGTGGCCGTTTATTAGGTTGGCTGTGGTCAAAACCTCACAGAAACCACAAAGCAGATCGCTAGCTAGCTGTCTTCGACTCACATCCACGTCACCACCTCATCATTCACCTCCAATCATCAATCTTATCTCTCCCCATGCCTCCTTTTCCTAATTTTTATTTATCTATTTTTGTATTTATTATTTCATTAATACCGATCTAAACATACTATCCCTACCATTTTATTATCTTATCACATACCTAATCTTTATGGTAAAATTTTGTTTACCATATTTTCAGTATTCCAAAAATAATTATTTTTGACATGGGTGTAGAGAAACAGCTTTGTATTGGACGAGGATTAGGAGAAAAAGTTAATTGCGATGATTAATTTAGAAGAAAGCAAGTAAAAAAGTGGGTCTTTTGGTCCCACATCGGTCCAGTTGTTCCCATTTATCTTAATTTAGGTTTTTACAGATATTTTGTTGTTTTGATACCATCTCTTCCAACCAGTCCTCATAAAACGGCATTCTCCTCTTCTCTCCCAACACCACAGAAACCTCAACCAAATCACAATCTTTCTGGTCGAGCGTGATACCCGCTTTCTCCGTCTTCCTCCACCGTCCTCCACCCTTAACCGTCTTTTATTTATTCTGTTTTCACACCGGCTTTCGGTTCGGGCTTGCTTGCTCCTAATCATCGGGTTGTCATAAATCTAACAGCCCCCTTTTTCTTCTCCCACCCCTGCATGCTACCATGAAGATTTTCAACCCATCCAAATCTTTTCTCCAGAACGTGGTGTGTCCATTCGACACGCTCTTCATTATACGGGTGAAACCCTTCGATCTGGGTCTTTCCCACCTCCACCAATCCCAATTCAAAGCCTACAATTGAAAACCCCCTAGAGAAGCTAGAAACCTAAACCACTAGCAGAGTTAGCGCAAACACTGGTTCAGTCAACAATCCCCGCCGCCGAGATGGATCGCGGATCCAATGGCACGGGAACGGGCACGGGTAGCAGCAGGAACATCCTGTTCAACAAGTACGAGATAGGGAAGATGCTGGGGCAGGGAAACTTCGCCAAGGTCTACCACGGGAGAAACCTCAGCACCAACGAGAGCGTGGCCGTCAAGGTCATCAAGAAAGAGAGGCTCCAGAAGGATAAGCTGGTGAAGCAGATCAAACGCGAGGTCTCCGTCATGCGCTTGGTGCGTCACCCCCACATCGTGGAGCTCAGAGAGGTTATGGCCAACAAAGCCAAGATTTTCATGGTGGTCGAGTACGTCAAGGGAGGAGAACTCTTCGCCAAGGTGGCCAAGGGAAAGATGAAGGAAGACATCGCCCGGAAATACTTCCAACAGCTCATCAGCGCCGTCGACTTCTGCCACAGCCGCGGCGTCACCCACCGTGATTTGAAGCCGGAGAATCTGCTCCTCGACGAGAACGAGGACCTCAAAGTCTCGGACTTTGGGTTGTCGGCGCTGCCGGACCAGCGCAGATCCGACGGGATGCTGGTGACGCCGTGCGGCACGCCGGCCTACGTGGCGCCGGAGGTTCTGAAGAAGAAGGGCTACGATGGGTCGAAGGCTGATATATGGTCGTGCGGGGTGATCCTCTTCGCTCTTCTTGCTGGATACTTACCCTTTCAGGGTGAGAATGTGATGAGGATTTACAGCAAGTCTTTCAAAGCTGATTATGCATTCCCGGAATGGATTTCGCCTGGGGCCAAACGCTTGATCTCTAATTTGCTGGTTGTGGACCCACTGAAGAGGTATTCCATCCCTGACATCATGAAGGATCCTTGGTTCCAAGTAGGGTTCATGCGTCCCATTGCGTTTTCCATGAAGGAGACTGCTGTGGAAGATAACATTGACTTCAGCGGCGACGATGTTGGTGGCAGTGGAAACGTTAGTGGTAACGAAGATGGTAACAGCAGCAACAACCTCAGTGGTGAGGAACTGGACTGGGCCAAGCCGGCTCGTCCGTCTTACAATGCTTTTGAGATAATATCCTCCTTGTCGCACGGGTTTGATCTGAGGAATTTGTTCGAGACAAGGAAGCGGTCGCCGTCTATGTTCATATCGAAGCACTCGGCGTCTACAGTGATGGCGAAGCTGGAAGCGGTGGCGAAGAAGCTGAACTTTAGGGTGACGGGGAAGAAAGAGTTCACGGTGAGGATGCAGGGGGCGACGGAAGGGAGAAAGGGGAAGCTGGGGATGACAGTGGAGGTGTTCGAGGTGGCGCCGGAGGTGGCGGTGGTGGAGTTCTCGAAGTCGGCCGGAGACACGCTGGAATATATAAAGCTTTGCGAGGAAGAAGTGAGGCCTTCGCTGAAAGACATTGTGTGGACTTGGCAAGGGGACTGCAACGCCTCCCCCCAGTGACTCCAAACGGAATTAGTCTCCACATATTATTATTATTATTATTATTATTCAACAGATGAAACCCAAAATAGCTAGTTAGTGAATTATGATGATAGTTGTTTCAGTTATGAGTATGAGTCCCTTTGGATTTAGATTTATTACTAGTGCCGTGGAATGAATAAACAAGTATTTGGAGTTTGGGATGACGAGAATGATGAATGAGAAATAAAAACTCAGGTTGAACAAACTGCTTTGCTTGTTTCCTTGTTGCCGGTGGGTGTGTGTATTCCCTCTGTTTACTACACACCGCAGACAAGAGCCTGTCTGTCCACTTTTTTCTTTAGTAGACAAGATCCAATTCCGTCTTATTCAACTCAGCTAACCACCTTCTCACCCACGCAACAATTTGAAACGCAGTCTCTTAATCCATGTATCACAAGTATCACTGCAGATACTCTGCATAAATCTCCTTGTTTATCTCCACTTGGTTATAAGTTATAATTATAAAATCAGTTTCTACAACATCCATGTGTCATTCATGCTTTTATCTTTTCTGACATACGAGAAGGAGTGTTAGCTATGTTTTAAACTATTTCTTGTATAACGATGAAATGGACATTTTTTCAACAAAAGTAAAATTTAGACTAAAACATTTTTATAGTTAACTTAGGGGTGTCTCTGGTTTTAAAAATATGATTTTTAAGTATTTTCAACTTTTAGTCTGTGAAGAATGATTAAAAGAGTTGAAGTGAAGTGCAATTGGTACAATACAAATTGTGCCTCCTCCGTGGCCGTGGTACATATTTTGCAATGTTGGTGTCCTTTTTAGATCCGTGTGAAGTAGCAAGTTGCGTTGGTGGATCCTAGTAGGATTGAAGGGCCGGGATTTTGTGCACATGCGAGTGCAGAAAAACTCAAAAAACACTATGTGGGCGCATACTCAATGTTAAACCAGCCTCATATTTGCAGGACTTATCCACCATTTTTTCTCAAGTTGCTCTCTCTCTCTCTCTCACATCTCTCTATCTATCTATTTGACATGACCTTCTGCCATAGCCTCCAATCACCCTAATTTTCCTACCTCACCTACTTATCTATCAACCAACATAATTACAACTTCTTCCAATATATCACAGGCCCATTCCATTATTAAGCCCTTTTCTTTCTATATATACTATCTTCCTGCTCATCTATCATATGTTCTGAAACATTATATAAAATAATTTAAGATAAATAGTTCCGTTCACTACAATAATATTAAATATAAAATTGATAGTTTTAGTATAAAAAGCTTTAATTTTTGTTATTTTGAACTTTACAAATAGTTAAGGTGGACAATATTCAGTACAATAAAAAAATAATATCAAATTATGTTACTTTTTTGTATTTCTTATTTTATTCCCCTTCATACACGCAGTTTCATATTTGATGTGTAGAAAGGTTAAAACAAGGGTCGTATTCTGGGTTTGTACCGAAGGTAAACACAATTTAATGTATGACGTATCCTGATGTTATGATGCTCCACACAGATTTAGGTTATATTGAAAAAAGAAAATATATAGAAATAAAAGGACAGAGTGGGAGTGAGAAGGCAATTCCTTGCCTCAGATATGTCTGCAGGTTTGACAAGTTCTTTCGAACTGTTGCTTCCCATTTGCATGCGTCTATTTTCATGAAAGCTCCCGCACAACCGAGTTTATCTGGGAATGAAAAATAGATAATTTTTTAAAGAAAAAAATTATATCTGACATCGTTATTTATGAATTTATGAATTATCAAATAAATATATTTTTCTGTTTACAGTATCAAACTTCCTTTTTGTTATATATAATTAACTTCTAATATAAAATTTGGTAAGAGATAATCAACATATGATAGTTTATCTTATTAACGGATTTCGGAGTGGAAAAGTGATATTTCTATAACATTAAATTTATATTTTTGAAGGTTCATTGTTCACTGGTTATGAAGTTCAAGATAGGATTAGCATTAAAAGATTATTTATTTGATACTTAAGTTAATAAACATTAAAAAGATTATAAAATATATTAATATAAAAGTAAACAAGCAAGAGAATTTGCATGATTCATATGTATGATCCATATGTATGTATATGTTATTGAATCAGGTTTAAAATATTCTAAAAAATTTAAAATATAATTGATTACTTGGGATGACAAAAGTATTTATATCCACTGATAAAATTTACTGTGGAGAGAAAGTGAACATTTTAAATGGATACTCATGAGTTCAGGGTAATAGATAAATTACTACCCACCTGTTATGAGCACAGGGTAGAGTATTATAATATCCGTAGGTATTCATCACCTCTTATAATAACAAATAATAAAAACACTATTCTTATAATAATTATTAAAATAGAAAATATTATTAAATCATAAAAAATAATTCACAAAAATAATGTATAAGAATAAGTAATTTTTATAATTTTATTTTAGATAATTTTTTTGTTGTGTAGGTGTTTTGTTTATTGTGAATACTTATTTGTGTTTAAAAGAATAGTAACCTAAGGCTATAATGATAAAAAATATTGTCCACTAAAAAAACACTTAAAAGTGAGAATCCTCTTTGTTAATGTTATGGATAAAAGAAGAATAATTTTGTAAAAACGTTAAAAGATAAAAATTTGTGTAAAAAAAGTAATTAAGAGAAAAAATTCCCTCTATTAATTATAAATTTATATATTTTATTTTTATAATCCATGAATTTTGCTTATTGTTAATGTGTTGGATATCATAAATTATCACTTTTTAGTAGAAGCTTGTCATTTTCCCTCTGAAGTATGACATTTGAATCCTATATTTTATTCAAAAAAATGTGAGTTAAGTTCATTCATATCCACAAAAATATTCATATGTTAATTATGTGAATTACATTTAGATTGACGTATATAAATTATTCCAAAAACTCTATTATATAGTAAATATATTTTTTATTATTCTTTTTACTGAATTTTATTTTTTTTCTTTTATTTCATCCACTTTCAGTCTGGTAAATTACCTTTTAGAAATTTATTAATATTTTATCCTTTTAGTCTAGAATATCCTGACCCCTTTAGAGTAATTATCTGCTTTCATTTTAAAATATTATTTGGAACAAATTTTATACTGATTGAAAATAAGATATTAGAAATATATAATCTAAATGACTTCGAAACAAGAAATTATCATAAACAAGAAGAAAATATCGGGACAACTGAGTTTAGTGAACAATCGAAAAATTCAAAAAATCAATATAATTTTTTAACGGTGAGACGCTGTTTTTACCCGAATTTCACTATATTTATGATTATTTTTGTTCGAACTAAGGATAGTTTTTATGTAGATATTTTCAATACAATAAATTTCTTGTTTTGAATAATTACAATGATTTTTTTTTTACAATATAAAGAGCCAAAACCAAAACTTATAAATAAATTACTAAAAGTATAATTAAAACATTTTTCTACACTCTATTTTAAAGTCTGCATATATAGACCAACATCATTCTCCCTATAAGTACTTATAAAGTTGTGATTAATAATGCATAAACAACTTTTAGTCTAGAAGCTTGGAAGACGACAAATGAGTGACAGAAGAAGAAGATATTTTAGTTCCATCCATGGCCAACGTTGCCAACTTTGTATTTGCATTTAAGATGATGTAGTTCAAGCAACAAACAAAAATTTCAAAGTTCCGTGGTCAAATCCTACATTATCTTTTTTGTTTGCTTCACAAGTTGACGACGTACTACGTTTAACAGCCACGGTTTTCTTATGTTATTGTCTCCTTACTAAATAAGATAAGTTACTTTAAATATTTATGAAAAAAATTAAAGTAAATAACCTTTTTGTGTATGATAAATTTAAATTACAGCTTAATTATTAACCAGTTTTATAAGAGAATTACATATCAGTTAAAATAAAAATGTGGAGAAGATAGACTAGAATTGTGTATTGATTTTTGAAGGACTCAAAATATTGAGTAGAAGATAAATATTTGCAAAGAAAAAGATGAGTGTAGAAGTTTTGTTATTATTGTTTTGTGTATGTCTCTTCTGTTGAAGATTTTTAGTAACAGAGAATATGCCAACACACATTCATTAATGAGGGTTGGCAATTCAGATTCAGATGAAGGAAACAACAAATAATCATATTGACACGATGCACAACAAACCAGGTCTCAACAGAGATTTTTCTTTTTCTTTAATCGTTATTCATATACAGTATCTTGAATTTATTTATAATTCATTTTCGTTGAAATTATAAAAGTAATATAAAATTTCCAAAGTATATATATATATATAACTTGTGAACAAATTTAGATTATTATTTTTTTAAATCTTTTAGCTTGTGTAATCCAGTTAGAGTAGTCAGGTTTATACTACTTTGAAAAGAATGAATAATATACATGAATTAATATATAAATATTTTTAATACAGCAATCATTCAATTGTAATATATTATGTATGATGACTTTTTATTTTTTGTAATTATATTGAAATATTTTTAAAATAAAATAAAAAATTTTAAAACATTTTTTTTCTTGTTTTCTCCTACATCGATCATTTTTTGAAATGCATTATACTTCATAAACTAACTCTTATTAAAATAACATCGCAAATGTAAAATCTTTTAAGGAATAGAAGTATGATGTTATGAAGAGCGTTGTAAGCTATATGGAGAGTAAATTTTAATTGTACAAATAAATGAAAAATTATAAATATAATATAATTGGTAAGAATTTTATCTCTTTAAAATATTTTTTTTTTCCAAATTCTCGGGTAAGTTTAGAAAATAATTAAAACACTCTTATCGGACAGTTGAGAATATAACAAGCTAAGAAACAAATTGGAGCATCAAAGTGTTGAGAGTGAAAAGTATTCAATTCATTTTAAAAGTTTCATGATTTTCTTATTCTTTTTATAAAGGGAGTTTTTGATAATTAATCTCTGTATAGTGTGTTATATACATTATATGTATGTTGATGAGATGAATTATATGTATGATACACATTTATCTTTTTTATCCTTTATCAGTACGCTTTTTTTAGTGAATATCATGTCATTTATCCTTTTTATCCTTTATCAGTATGCTATTTTTAATGAATATCATGTCTTTTAGTGTTTAGTGAAAATATATAAGATAATATTGAGTTTCATAGATCGAATTATTAAAAATTAAACTTATTAAACTAATAATATATCATATATTTCATTAACGCTCTACTTATGTAAATTAAAATATCAATAGTTAGAAGTTAAATGAGGTTTTGTATTTAGCTTTTACAAAATATATGTATGAACCATCTCAAATAAAAAGATGAGGATGAATTTTAATTTTATTTTTAACAAATATTATACCAATCTTTTTGAAATATACATGCTTAATATAAATCATTAAAAAAACATTAAATGTCACAAAATACATTCTGTCAATGAAACATGATTAATTCTTAAATATTGATATACAATGATTAAAAGATTAAATATTTATTTATTTATTGTGTTATATATATTTAAATATACTTATGGATTCAACAAAATTAAAAGGATTTTTTATTTTACTAGTAAATTATTTGTGTATTAACCAATTAACGTTAAAATGGAAAGTTACATGTACTATATTAATTTAACTCTTTCTGAATAATATGTAATTCTTAGAAAACTTATTATTTTTTAACTATTGACTTTTCTTTCATAGTTAATGAGGAAAAAAAAAAAAAAACCACAAGTCTTCCTCCTTCTTTGATGCATTACTTAATAACAAAAAAAAAACTCAGTTTTTTTATTTTAGTTATGTTTATTTTTTTAAGATTTGTTTTTCTACTAACTTTAAGTTATGTGCTTCTATTTTTATCTATAAAAAAATTAATTTATTTATTATTTTTCTTGAATTAGTTGTATATACTTTTAAAGTTTTCATCGATGTTTTTCATATTCATAAGTTATTTATAACATTTTAAATCAAATATAAAAAACTATTTTTATTTTATTTTTCCAGAGTTAGCATGATTAATTAATGAAACAAAGGCATTTCTTTATAAGACATAGAGAAAACTATAAAAGTTGTGAAGAAAAATATTGCCACTTAGTGTTTTCTTTCTTTCTTTCGAATTATTTTAGTACGAGTAATCTTTCCTTCTTAGGTTCTTCAAATTAATTGCAAACAGTGTGATTGGCCTGTTTGCCTGCTTTTATAATGAAAGAGAGCAAAATCCATGTAAAAAGGACCATTGTTTGTGCATCACAAATGGTTCTTTTTCAGTTAGGTATATAATAATAATTAAAGTATTCTTCAATAACCATTGCATCATTGTGGCATGTGAGAAGTAATATCCTTTTCATTTTCGATTATATATATAATATGTATATATTACTTGTCCATGTTTTAGTTTTTACACATATAAATTTTAGGTTTTTACTTTTTATATAAGTACTTACACAACTGAATAAAGAAAGTACTGCCGAATACAAACACTTTTAAAAATTATAAATAAGAAAAAATGAAATAAAAGTGATTTATAAACTAAAATTATCTTATATAAAAATATATGAGTATTTGGGTTTGGGTCTCGAGACCACTTACAAAGCCCACACCTTGTTAAACGGGTTTTGTATATGAGTCCAACTTCATAAACTTTTTGCTTCATACTTTTTGTATTAAATTACATGTAAGCAATACATGACGTGATTCATTAATCACACTACTACACTTGCAAAATAACTCATCAGAACATTCTTAAAATATTTTTTCTAAGATCTAGTGCAGGGCCTATCTTTGAACACTCTCCACACAACAAAAAGAAAAATAATACTGTGCTTGAAATAATAAAGTTCAATATGTTTTGATGGAGAATCCCATAGACCCATGACTCTAAAAACTAGCTAGAAACTATACGTGGAATTAGGGAATAAATATGTACTCAGTTCAATCTTAATATTGGATTGGATACCCCAAATTTCTCTGGGAGGTCAACATTCGATTCTCCCATTTTCTCTATTGACAATTGTTTGGATCGTTTTTCTCTCAACATGTTTTTTTAATATTTATATCAACCTCTTTTAACGTGAGAATATTGAAAAATAGAACAATTGCATGCTTA
>Ga0099825_1004743_pt1 | contig 17715 bp, 7 predicted proteins | sample SiratroredBW_FD_76838 | JGI IMG/M metagenome (GOLD analysis project Ga0099825, IMG submission 76838) | Root nodule microbial communities of legume samples collected from California, USA - Siratro red BW | ecosystem: Host-associated > Plants > Roots > Nodule | place: USA: California | collected...
GTGTTTTCACACTCCCATTCAAAACTAATCCCACATATATTTAAATAAAGAGCTATTAAGAAAACATGCATTGTAGTTAAATCGTATTATCTAAAAGCTTTGTCTTTACATAAATATTCAGGAGATGACATTATTATGTAATCTTCATGAGAAATAATTTTTATGAGCTTGATAATATAATCCTTTAAATCTTTGCATAATTATATATCATAATTTTCTTAGACCTACATGCACACGTGCTCATATACTGAAATATGCACATGCACACATGTATATCCTTTACAATTTCACTAACAAATTTTATTTTATTTTATATTAAAGAGATTTGATTTAATTTTATAGAGACTAATAAGATAACGAGTCTTGTCTCGATTAATAATACAATATTATTTTGTCTTAAACAATATATATTCAATTGAATGGCCAAGATTAAACCTCCAATCAAAATTCTCTCAAACTTTTACTTTTTTATTATTATTATTATTATTATTGTTATTATTATTATTATTATGAAAATATAAAAATTATGAGGAGAGAGAAAAATATTTATTTACATTAAAAAAATTAGCATTAAGAAATAAGTAAAATATATTTTTATGCATTGATTTATTGTATGATATCATGTAGTGTGAATAGTTTTAAAAATTAGCCTACTCTTATGTATTTGTAGGAATTACAATGATCGTACTTAATTAAGGAACATATGATGTTGCAGATAATAGGGAAGGAACTATTCAAAATTAAATTAATGTTTTGTTTTCTAAATTTTATATACATATTTTTTAGGAACTAAATATTTAAGTACTGTAATATATATATATATATATATATATATATAGTAGGAAGAAGTATCAATTGAAATTTCATAGCAAAAAAAAAAAAAAAATAGTATATTGTAGAAGTATTTTCAAATTTAAACGAAATATAATTTAAGATGAAATAAAATTTGTAGAATCATTTACACACATATGTTCTGGCGAATGGACCTATATGTAAGAAGTATATCACGCTACTTTAATTTATTATTAATTGTAAATTTTATCAATCACATACTTTAAATTTAAAAATATATGTAACTTAGTAGTAATATCAATATATGTTTGAAAATCATAATAACATTAAACCATTTTTAACAGTTTAGATAAATAAATATAATATTTTAAACACTTTTTCTTTTTTAACTTTAGCACTAAATGCTATATACTTTTAGGGAACAGAATGATAGCCTACCCCTTTGATGAATATTTTTTTTTTTTAATATATAAAGATTTTACAGTAATAGACATATATTTTCAAAGTAAATATCTTCATATTATATAACCTCTATATTTTTTAGTATATATATTATGACTGTTATAGTATTTATTTAAAAATAATAATAAACTTACAATACATGTCAATTTAATATTTGAAAACACTGTAAGGATTTATTATTAGTATTATTATTATTATTATATATAAATATATATTCCGTGCATATACATACTATTTATTCTAAATAATTCAGGGTTTGTGCTCATCATTATATCAAAGACATGTTTGATTTTGTTTTCAAAATGCTCAATAGAAGAAAGACATAGAAATAGTCTTTCATAAGCAATTATACATAAATTAAAATAATTTTTTTAAATTTAATAAAAAATTAAAAAAAATATATAATAATATAATAATAATTTAATGTATAATTTTTTGTTATTTTCTTCTCCAAAAGTCGTTTTCCCTAAATTAATATATGACTTTAGAGGTGAATTAAATTTTTTTTGCTGACTAGCATGTATGCCACTAGAAGTTGCATCAGTGTCCTTGGCAAGGACAATCCAATCCCATCAATATTGGCACTATTAGGAAGCACTATGATAGTTGAGTAGATATGCACTACATCTCAGTTTTCTTTTTCAATTTCACTCACATAAAGTAAACAGTATATATATTTAGAGAATATACTCTAAAATTATAGTTATAATCTATAATTATTCTAATAAAGGTCTCTTTCTACTTCTAAATATCTTAGACTATTCTGTTCTTTAACTAATATTGCTTATTTAAAATTATATTTTAAATATATATATATATATATATATATATATTTAATATAAAAAAATTAGTAATTAATTTTGAGAAATTTTAATATACCTCAAATGTTTATATATTTTGTGCAATAGTGAGATTAAAAAATAAATAAAAAGCATAACATATGATAACTTATTAAAGATAAAGAGATAACCATTCCAGAAAATTGAAGTAATTTTTCATGAAGAAACCCGTTTTAAACTTGAAAGAGAAAAAGGAAATATATTTTAATATGGGGTCTAAATAATTCAACAATAGCACGAACTTTACATTAACGATAACATTTCTTTATTGCTTCTAACCTCTTAAATTACATAACTATTCACTTTTATTATATAGATTAATTAATTAATTACTAAAAAGCATTATAAAATCATCATCATAGGTTTACAAAATAAAATTATCTCAAAATGAAATATACATGTAAACATTTTCAATTAAAACGAAAATACCACAACACTTTAGAGTTATCTCGTGAACCTACAGTATTCTTAACTTTTATGGTAAGTACGATCAGAAAAACACAAAACTAACACAAGAAAGAAAAAAAAAAGGTAATTTATGACAAATAAAGATTACTATACAATTTTATATTAGTAATCATCATTCAAAATCAACTAATTAACTAATTATGTATGATCTATATCAAAGCACGATTGGTCCACAATGAACCTTACTCCAATGAATAAAAGATAACAAAATAAATAAGTATTTTTTGAAAAAAACGTATTAAATATGCATTATCACATATTAACATTTGCTTCAATTCAAGACTTTAATTTATATGTGAAACGTAAACTGGTTAAGATAAATTTATTATAACAACATTCATATGCCTATAAATGTGTCATATTAGTAAAAGAAGCAAATATCTCTAAATTATAGGTTATATTATCTAAGACTTCTTGTTCTTATAGGAACAGTCGAACGTATTGGTAGAACTTTCTTGCATAATGATGAACTCTTTGGAAATCAATTTTAATAGGTGGTATTCGAACATTGGATGAATGTTCACCTAAAAAAAACTCATGCTATTGTCAATAAGATATCAAAATAATAATAATCATAATAATAATAATAATATAAGATAAAGTAAGTTATAATGAGATAGATAAAAAATGAGTATGTTATAGATATCACTTGGTGAAATTCATATATAGGCTTTTAGTCTCTAAGCAATAAGATAAAGATTAATAAGATAATAGAAAATGTATTAAAAAAATAGATATGGTGTTATGTTTCATATAATAATAAACTTGTAAGATTTTACAATATATTTTTTAAGATAAATATATCAATAAACTTTGATTCATAACTAACTAAACGAGATTTAGACATAAGTTGTAAGTAGGTACATATACCCCAAGCTTAGAATTTGAATAACTTTTGTCAAGCAAGTGAATAATTTGATTGATATTTTCTATTTGAAGATGAATGAGTTTTATTATTTTGTAAGATTCGGTGAGCTCGAATATATAGAGTATAACTTTTTGGACATAATTTTTTTCAAAGAGGAGAATATCTAATAGTTATAAACATAACTTTTAATACTCTTCTATAAAAAAATGTAGCACAATGTTTAGTACTTGTATATAAAGATTAAAACGCAATGTTTAATGCTTAATCCAAGGGTTATTAAGCTTTTTTTTTAATAGAGATACGTTCACAATATTTTAGTGTTTCACAAAGCTTAATGTAGAATGGTTAATGCATGAATTGGTGATTATTGTAGAGTTTGTTCGACAAAATTAGTGTTTAATCACAAATTGTTTAGAGCAAACTTTTTATTATCTAATCAATTAAATGGTGCAAACATTTTTACTACATAACACAAAAAATATAAGTAAAAAAGATTTATTGCTTAATTCATTAAATGGTACACACTTTTTAGTACTTAATAAAGAAGAGCTCGATGTATCCGTTTTATTGTCTAATCGATTAAATGCTGCACATGTTTTAATGGTTAACTAAGAATAGGTTGGTTGAAACTTTTTATTGCTTAACGAATTACATGGTACATATTTTTAATGCTTAATTTATCAATGTAAACTTTTATTGCTTAATCGATTAAATCATGTCGTTTAGTGCTGCTAGAGTGTTTTTAAACTTTTTATATAGTTTGATGTACAACTTTTAGTAAGTAATTCAACATACAACTTTTAATACAAAATGAAAATATTCTTTTATATTTTTGATAATGTAGAATTCTTCAATATATTTTTCATATATAAAATATTGCCTAGGCACAAGGCTTTTATATATATATATATATATATATACTAAGGTATAAAGCTAAGTTACATACATGAGGTTTAACTAAATATTCTTAAATTGTAGGTTTGAGTTAGATATGTTCAAAGAACGATATTGAGTTTAAACATACTTTAATAAATAATTTTTCAAGGCATAAGGGTGAGCTAAAGTGCTCAAAGCATAGAGCCAACTATTGGATTGAGCATTTATCATTAGGCTAAAATATATAGCTCACAATTGGTGTAACTCTTTTTATTTAAAAGTATAATAGCTCAAGTGTCACAATTCGATTTTGATTTGATTCACTTAGCGTGTCCCATAAGGACAATTAATGCACCTTGCAACACGTCAAAATTCATGCTAATAAGTTGAGATGTACTTTGGTAGATCTTAGAAAGGTAGCGTATAAGGAAGATTCTTTCTTCATGACTTACTAAGTAAAATAAATATTTGATGTAAAAGATCCTTTAAATAAGCGATAGCCATGTGTCCTCAAAGGAAGGATTGAGAATGACGCTCATGGGCATAATGAATCAACATGTTACATATGTTCCAGGTTGCACCAATTGTCTCATGATAGAGGTTAGGTGGGCTAACTCATAATTGAAGTGTGACGCTTGAGCTGTTACATTTTTAAGTATAAAAAGTTTCAAATATAACTTTTGGCTTAGTAGCAAGGACTTGGTCTAACAACTGGTATCAAAGCCAATGTCACAAGTTTGATTCCCAATGAAACAATTGCTAAAAAAGAAATTGTTGTGTGTTGCATAAATTATTCTGTGGTAGAGGTCAGGTTGGCTAAGTTATAATCGAATTATGTGGATTAAGATGCTACATTCTTAAGCAAAAAGATTTGCACTTTATCATATATAACTCGTGGCTTAGTAGTAAGTGTTTGATCCAAAGACAAATAATGATCACAGTAAAGGAATGTCGAAGAAAATTCCAACATTTCAAAAGGGATGTTACATTGTTTTTTATATTTTTCAGTTCAATAATTACTTTAGTTATGTTTAATTTTACCATCACTCAAAAGTTAATTATTTTTGTACAAGTCACATGATTGATTTTATGAAGAAGACTAGAGAAACTACAACATTTCTAGTCATTAAGCGGATGGCTAATTCCAAAGCTCTAATTAACATAGTCTCTCAAATGGGTAGGATTTCAAATCCTAATTATGCTCAATTTGTCTTTTCTTTTGATGCCATAAATTAATAAAAGATTTATAGTTTGATACCCAAACTAGGATCAAGTTATATAATAAGATCAAAATTTAATTTGACAGAATATTTTGGTATTTATTTATTTAATTTATTTAGCTTTATTTTGTTCAACGTTGAATGTTAATTATTTGTAATTTATCAAATTTGTTTTGTAGACAAACATTAAGTTGGAGAGTTTCAATTTATATGGAACATGATAATGTCCTTTATAACTACATAGTAGAGACAATTTATGACAAAATTGACTAGCTATTATATCTATGGAAAATACCTATATAAGTCTCCGTGTGAGAAATATGGTATATGCAAAGAGATATGATAGTTATTTGTTCAATTCATGATAATTAATGGTAGGTTTGTTTATGTTATTCATGAGAGTTTTTTGATACATCAAACAAAACAAAATACTTAATTGTATGTATGTATTATTTATTTATAGGGAAAAAGGAAAAATTCTCAAGAATTCCAACATAATAACACTACTTACAACATATTTTCTCGAGGAATGTACAACTTGGGTTAGAGAGGACAAAAAGAAAAAATTAATCGTCTTCTGACGAAGAAGTTATTGCTCCTCCATTCCCTCCTACTCGACACAAAAAGTGGAAATCACAGGAGATTATTGACCAAATGACAAGTTTATAATCATTTTATTTTGAGTTATACTAAATATATTTTCAATATATGGAACAATATTTTTTACAAGATGCTTTTTGAGAAAAACTCATAGATGACTTATTAACCCTACATGAGTTCGACCAATGGTTGTAAATCATGGGTATCACTTAGTAGCATACTCCAGTTAAGACAAATGTAGCTCCAACATCTGGCCTTCTTAGAAAAAAAAAATTAGTTGTGTTGTTGTTGAGGACTTAAAAGATGAAGAAACATACATTGATATCTCATATTGGTGTTGGATGCTTATTTGAGAAGTTCCTCCTTATCTAGAGTATGATTAACAGGGCTAACCATATACACAATAACCATGAATACTTATTTGACGAGAGTGAAGAAACTAGAGATATCATTACTCGAGTCCCTTACCCACAATGGAGGTTCAATTAGTGGGAAAAGACACTTGAAACATTCATAGTATGGACTACACACTTAATTAAGACTATTTTAAAGAAGGAGCAGGTATATGTTACTATTTTTTTATGTTTACTTTTGTCTTATTTAGATTGTTTCATAATATCAATTTTGATTTTCACTATGTTATGCAAGGTTCTAAGAGGTAAAAGAAAACAGTTACTTCTGATGTTAGCCTTGAGTCGTAGAAAATAATAATCCATTTAAGGAGTTGGTTAGGGTTTCACATGACTTTTCTCAAACATATTCTATTATAACTTGGGATATAAGAGTCTTGGCTTCGAAAATAATCATGTGCCATTGTAAATAAACATGCAAGATGTCTTCGAAATAATCTATTGTAATCAAATGTTAAACATTGAAATTATACAAATATGAATGATGTAAGTACACTCTAACTCTATGTTCATTGGACTTAAATGTGATAAAAGTAAACATTGTATTTGATATTTATGTTAACAATCTACATATATAAATTAATTCTAAATATGGGAAATGTTGATTTGTATAGTTTCACCTAGCCTTAAGTTATACAAAAAGTCTGAGAAAAAAAAAAATGTTAGACATACATTCAATAATGGATTCATAAATCTTGAAAGAATATTTACACAAATCTTTACATTACTAATGAATAAGTAAAACTCACTCATTATATATTATATATGTTACACAATTAATATAACATTATTGATTAATATCTTTAATTTAAGTTTCATTAGCAATTGAAAATTATTTGTCTGATAGACAATATATTGTATTGTCTTGTTCATTACAAAGAAAGTTGTAGTATACAGACAATGTTTAATTACAACGTAATCTTATTTTTTAGTTCATCCAAAATATTATTAATTATTAATGAATATTTTACTTTTCTATTTACCAGCATTATCATTGTATTCAATGTTCTATACTATAAATCCACTTTGTTGTCACATGATCTATATTAAATTTATCTTAAGTTCTTCATTCAAATTATTATAATTGTACTTATTAGTTCTTAATGAATTAGTTAAATTTTATATATTATGATAATAAAAAACAAGGAAGCTTTTAGTGTGATAACTACATCATGCATTGAAGGTAAATTATAACTCATGTGGGTATACATAGTTCTTAGAAATAAATAATAAAATATTTAAAATTTTCTAAAATAGCACACTTGTGAATTCAAATACATTACTATAATAATTACTAAATAGAAAATTAATATATATTACATACGTTGCATCTTTTTACCGATGACGACTCATTAAGTATAATAATATAATTGAAGAAATTTTTAATAAGTGGCCAAATATTTTTTACATATTACAATTAGTAATTATTATGGTTTGAATTTAGGATGGTATGTGTTCTTTAATGTTTATGTTTAATTAGTAGCTGTTATGATTTGTCTTTAGTTTTGATTTAGACTTTATTTAGATTTAGATGTTGAAGAACTATTCTCAGTAGATTTTTTTTGCTAAATTTTAGTATTTAATACCGTGAGTGAATATTTACTTGATTTAGTTAGCAAATATATATTTTGTATCCTGTTTGTTGATTTTTTTTATTTTTATTTTTTTGTAATTACATAGGGAAACACAAAATAATATCTACTTAAATCCTTCTGCAGTTAGAACCGATATAAAAATGTATATATAATTATCACTATTCTGTCCTTTTGTTTTCATACAATTTGAATTACAGATAACACTTAAATCTTATATTAAATCTTAAAAGAAAAATTAAATTTCATTCAATACAATCATTATTAAATTTTATTTGCTTAACACTTAAAATTTTAACTTCTAAAAATTAAATAATTCGTTTATCAAGATCAGACATCCCTAAACCCAATATAAATACGTTAAAAAAATTACTTAGTAAAATCAATGTCATTTTAAATAATATCAACAAATGAAATTAACCTTAATACTATTCTTTCATTCTTTACTCTAAAGTGTAACTACCTAACTAATATATAAAATTATTCTAACATGTAAACAAGGTTTATTTTACTAAATACTTCCCAAATCCACAATTTATTCAACAATTATTAATGATGTTAATAGTAATAATAAAACTAATACAATAGTAGCACCCATTAATGAATCCACATTAATATATTTTATGACATGCAAACTACTTTAGTGTAACAAAAAAATACAAAATATATACCTAGGTGAACCAAGATTGTTGAGCAAATCTTACATAATAAAAAGAAACAAAATATCTTTAAAGTAAATATGAATTTTCTTTATCTAAAAATTTAATTGAACAGACGTAATCCTTAACTCTTCTTCTATTAGTCCAAAGTGTGATGAAATTATGAAATACATAAGATATAGAAAAAGAAAAATTAGATTAGAGGGATAGAGACGAAGCAAGCAAATGAAAGAGTAGAAGCATGAACACAAGACGAAACTATGCAATGTTCGCTTGAGTAAATGCCATACAATAATGGTTGTCACAGAGAAAGACAGACAATGACAACAACACGTGAAAGCAAAAGAGATAAAGGATAAAAAAATGACATGCAATAATGATTGTTAATGTGAGTATCATTGAAAACACTAAACAACAACACTAAATTAATAGCAGAAAAGGAAGAGAAATGTCCAGAATAATTAGAAAAAAGATAGGAAAAAATAAAATAAAAATAGAAAAAAACTAGATAGTTTAAAATTTTACAAAGGCAGTTTTAAATAAAATAAAATAATTTAGTTTTTTATAACCTATAAATTTTAACTTAAAAATAGAACAAGCATTCACTTTAAACTTTTTTTGATACTCGTAAAATTGATCATAAAAAAAGTAGTAAATATATTTTTCAGAAAGGTAACATCTATGAAGTCATATTTTAGGTTATTGTATTAATACTGTAATTTATTACGAACAAATTCCGCACGAACTGTTCCAACTTGAAATGATACGTATTAAATGTATACATCGTTTTACCCAACCACATTTAGTTAAATAAATGTGAAGAATATTCATAATGATGAATAAATTTAAATAGAAGAAAAACTTTTTTGAAAATTTATTTGTGAATACAATTAAAACTAATGAACATCTCTTGTTTTCTATATTTGATCACCGTAACGGTTATTTAATAACTATTAATTAATATTGGGAATATTTGATAGAATTAAACACAATATTACCGTGCAATTTTATGTGAACACAAAAAACAAAAATACTGTCTTATCATTCTTTGCCTCATAAGCAATTGGTATTAATTTTATATATTTTCAAATATAATTCTTTTATTTCCATTAAACAGATGAAGGGTTTTTAGTTTAAGATTGAAGCAAGAAAACAGCTTCATTAGTTTAAGATAGTAGCAAGAATTTAATGACCCCACTTTGGTGAATATCTGGGCCACACTTTTAGAAGGTTGGTCCTCTGGGGATACTCATGTTATTCTTTTTTGAGCAAATATATTCCTAATGTCATGTTTTGATTAGATTGTTGATGAACTAAGCATAGTCGTGTCGACTATGGGAGATTCTTTTGCTACGATGTTAAGATCAAAAGATCATCTTCTCAAAACTTACGAGGTATTTAAGATCAAAGATATTCTTCTCAAAACTTAATTGGATTCGTGAAGTATGCGGCATTGGATTCATATATTAAACATGCAAAGCCTCGTTTTACGGAACTCTTTCTGTCTCAAGTCTTTTCTTTTTCTCTATTTTTTCTTTTTCTATATCTTGTTTATTTCATAATTTCATCACACTTTGGACTAATAGAAGAAGAGTTAAGGATTATGTCTATTCGATTAAATTTTTAGATAAAAAAAATTCATATTTACTTTAAAGATATTTTGTTTCTTTTTATTATGTAAGATTTGTTCAACAATATTGGTTGGAGCAGGTAAAAAAAGGTGTTCCTGTCATATTAATTTATTATATATTGAAATTTAACTATGTTTGAATAACTTATTTTAAATTTCCAGGTGTTTATATAACACTTTAAAAATACCTTAAAGATAAACATTTGAGGTAAGGAAATTAACTTTAACTTTTCAATAGTATCTTAGACTAGATGATTTGGATGTGGAGGGGATATGGTTCCAAGTTTTAATCTCTGTTACAAGAATGCTTTTAATGAAATTGTTTGATTATATATTGTGTGAAAATGCAGAAATATTAGATTTTGATGGTTTGATAGTTAAGTGTTGTTAATTAAATGATAAGTATTGTTTGTGAATAATGAAAATTGTATGAAATTGATGTCAAACATTTAGGATAATATGAGTTATAGTATGATGGTGGATTAAGTATGAAAAATCTACGTTTAATAGAGATATTCTAGATTCACTGATGGTTGAGTCACATAGACTAAGATATCAGGTGGTGAGAAGCTGATGGGGGAGTTTATACATACGAAACCCCTGTAGACACTCGATATTGAATTTTTGAACTTACCATGATCCTTGATGGATGAATTAGATGTTACTCTCTAGTAGGGACATGCCTAATAAGTCTTTGGAAAGACGATAAATCCATATAATTGGAATGAAATCAGAGTACTGGGGTTGAAAAAGAAAATCAAGGTATTGAGATTGCAAATGGATCTATATATAGTTAATATGATTAAAATGAAATGAAAACACTACAAGAAAAATCTAAATTACAGATAGAATTGTATCCCTCGATAAAATGTCATTATCGACAAAAAAATTTATCATCAATTTATCGACAAATTTACTGATAGAAAAATTTGTCACCAAATTATCTTTCATTAAATCCGTCAATAAACAATACTAATAATAACAAATAATAATAATATAATAATATTAATAAAATAATAATGATAGTAATAATACTAATAATAATATTTATAATAATAATAATAATATAAAAATTATTTATAAATAAAAATAATATTTCTAATGATACTACTAATAATAATTATAATAATAATAATAGTAGTAGTAATAATAATAGCAATAATAATATTAATAGTAATAGTAATAATAATAATAATGGTAAGAATTAATAAAAAAATGTATTAATAATATTAATAACAATAATATTATTATAATAATAGTATAATAATGTTAATAATAATAATAACAACAACAATTTTATATAATAATAATAATAATTGTAATTATAATAATAAATATAATAATAATCGTAATTTAATAGAAAAACTGTTTTAATATGATGGTTATAAATTCTATTAATATTAATAATAATAATAATAATAATTTTATAATAAAATAATATTCAAGTCTACAACTTTTGGGTGTTTATGTTATAAAACTTTTCTTTTTATTAATTTATCTTTCATTTTCTTGTTATGTTGTGGATTATACGAGAAAAACAAGTGCAGAAGCATATGAAAGATCATAAATTTATGTTTTGGATCTTATTTTATAAATAACTATTTTTATATAAATCTTATGTGAGTATAAGAAGTAATTTGAAATATTATCTAATTTGTATAATTTTTGTTAGGTTCATACGATAAACAATTCATATTTATAGATGTTACATATTTGTTCCTCTTTTTAAACAAGGGGAAAAAGGTCACCCATTCAAGATTAGGTTCGTTCAACCTTCAAACAAGTTTTTCTATATCCTTTTATTTTTATATTTCAGATGTAGATAATGGTAGTGTTGGATAGCGCATTACAAATTATAAAATTGATGAAATAATAAAAGAAATCCTACTAATATCTTAAATATAAAGTTTTTTATAATTCAAGAGATTATATATCAGAAATATTTAAAGTGAACAATTGATTGACTTAGTTACTTAAATGCAAATCATAAATAGTCAATCACTTTCAAATGTTTTTCAGAATGGATTAAATCATTACAAGAAGTACTAGAAGAGGCATATGATACAATATAGAAAAAAAAAATCCTTATTCGATTGTCTATAAAGTTGTTGAGACAAAGTGAAACGAAAACTATGAAAATACTCACAAATGAAGACAAACTATAGAAAAAAAAAAGATTACATCAAAGCAAGAGTTGCCTTATATGAGAAGAAAAGACAAGGAGAAGGACGAAACTCATGAATTAAAGATTTTCATACATCAAGTCTCAACATTCAAAATTGCTACACGAATGAAAAGTTTTCAAATGAATTGAAAAATTCATTAATATATTAAAAAAGAAAATATTTAACGGTATAGAGCATTTCAGTCATAGAAGCTTCAACGATCATCATCCCAAAAACTATATAAAGACCATTGAAGATGAAGAAAAAATAGAATATAAGAAGAACGATGAACGAGGAGAAAATGAGATAGAAAACGAGAAATACTTTGAGTGAGTTTCATTGTTCATATTTACTAATGAGAGTATATTAGAAAAGAGGATTGTGTGCTTAACCATTGTAAATTCTTCACTTTGTGAAGTATATCCTGTGATCACTAATTGTTCTCTCTATTAAGAGAGTTTTTCGCATTCTTGAGAGGTCTTCATCTCAGGAAGGTTAGGACTGAGTTTTGCATGGAGAGATTTGAATAATCATTATCTAGAAAGGTTTGAATACTCGTTACCTGGAGAGGCATGAAAACTTGTACCTGGAGAGGTGTAATAATACTTATTCTTGGACAGGTGTTAAAACTCGTACCTGAAGGTGTAATAATACATGTTCTTGGAGAGGTATTAAAACTTGTACCTGAAGAGGTTTAATAATACTTGTTCCTCGAGAGGTGTTAAAACTTGTTTGGTGAAATTTCTTAACTAGTTTGCTTAAGGGGACCAGACGTAACCCTGGTTATAAGGTGACTTAGTTTATTTTATATTTTATATTACCTTTGAATTGTTTATATTCCGTGATTTGAGTTCAGGCATCATTCAACCCCCTTTCTGGAGTCAATTGCACCTTCATTCTTTAGAAACAGCGTACTAAATATTTTGTGATCTCATACAAGACAAAGTCATAGAGATTAGATGATTTCAATGAAATCAACATGATAGACTAGTCATTAGTGATTACTCCAGAATATCATGTTAGATGGTTGTGCCAAAAAGTCATTAAACGAAGAGTGATAGATGATATCTTTCGTATGGTTTAGATGATACACATGATCTAACTCTTCACTCTAGACAATTATGTCTTTATACTCTAATAGGAGAATTGATGTATTATGTATCATCTAATGGCTTGTCTAGATTGATCTTTCTAGAGTTCATTCGACTATTGCATGGTTAGGTTAAAGAATCTTCATCTAAATTGTAGATAATATACTCTCGGGTTAATTGTTTAAACTACTTTAAGCATATTGCACGGTGGTCTATCCCTTATAGCTTCAGGCTCAAAAGAGTCTAGTGCCTAACCTAGTATCATCTAACTCCTTATTAATACAATCAACGTTTATTTCCCTTTTAGCCTTTAGTTGTCTAGTTTTTATGTAGGAGAGTTATAGTTTGAAGATAATTTATACAACTATAAATTGTATTAGATGATTTGAAAGTATAACAGATAGTCTATGCTCCTAAAAGATTATTAGTTTGTATCTAAAAATATATTACATTATATATATATATATATATTACAATACTACAAATTTTGGGATGTTACAAACACAGTTCTTGTTCATCCTTGCTTACATGTGGAGAGAACTCAAACCTTGTACACGTCGAAATATGATAACCTCTCTAATTAGAAAAAACTAGTGATATGTCGATCACCTATACTTTGTAACTATGTTGAGCCATGAATGACTAACATTTAAAATATGCAGTGTTGAGCCAGGAGTGGCCAGTGTTAAGAACACTCAGTGTTGAGTCAAGAGTGATTAGTGTCAAGAATATTTAGTGTTAAACAAGGAGTGACTAGTGTCAAAAATACTTAATGTTAAGCCAAGAGTGACCAGTGTCAAGAATACTTAGTGTTAGCCAGGAGTGACTTGATCAAAGAATACTCACTTGTACTTCACAATGGTAGACTGATTAGTAAAACTTAACTGGTTGGCCAAGAATTGGATGTAGCAGGTGAGATCAGACGAACCAATATAAAAATGTTGAATACCTTTTTCGTTTTTCAAATCTTTTAAATTGCATGTTATTCTGTTGTTCAAATAACTAAGAAAAGGAAGGAAAAATCAAAACTAACTTATACAAAGACTTCTCAAATCTATTATTTATACGTATATCTTTTGATAGCATATGAACAAACAATATCAACAAAAAGGTGCACAAATTTTCAAAGCACAATTTAACGCTCATTCTTATGTTATTTCCTATTTTCTAATATTGGTATCAAAGCTCAACATCTAAAAGGGTTGAGCGCCTAATAATGTTAAAGGAAAAAGATCCCTTTGGCAAGCAAGAAACCACAACTAATTTTGGAGGGAGCTTCACTCTCCAAAACTCCCACATTCCTTCGAGAAAACATTTCATATTGGAAAGATAGAGTGAAAATGTTCATTAAATTCACACACTATCAACTATAGCAAATCATCATTATATATAAATGTTCAGATTTTCCTAGTTTTTTTAATAAGTAAATTTTTATCAGTATTTTCTATTTTTTTTCTTTGTAGCACTATTTTTAGTTATATTCAAATAATTGAGAATCTTTGTTGAATGTAATATATTTTCTCAACTACATTTAACCCTTATCATGTAGTATGAAATGAAATTAATTTTTTTAATTTTACATATTAGATTATCTAAATATATTTTATTATAATTGTTTTACATTCTGCGATAATTAGAATTGAATAATTTAGGTATTAGGTGGGTGCAATGCACCTAAATGAAGGTGTTGTAGTTACACACTCAAGCTTCAAATATGATAGTACCTTTTATAAACTTTATTATGATTTTTAGCATCATTCACTTTGTAAAAATTTGTCAAAAATATGATTAATTATCTACATTTCTTCATTTTTTTCATTGAGAAAACTTAAACCTTAAGTAAGAGACTAATCTAATATCATTTGAACTAACAATTTATTTTAATACACATCGTCCATTTAACAATATTATTTCCAATTTCAATGTCATAATTTATTTTGCAAGTAACCCATCTATTCTCTAATGTGTCTCAGACACACCAAAGCTTCAACCTCAAACCTCGAACATCCAACATTCCAGCACAAACTCCATTTGATTATCAGCCACCACATTATATGCACCCTCTACCTTAGACAAATCAAATATAAAACTATGTTACGCTTATTTCACATTTCTAAATATGCAATTTTGGAAATTTTCTCGTCAGCACGTGAAAGCAAGATATAGCTTTAAATGGAGGAGGAACCCATCATATGAAGTGCATGTGGGATTGTCAAGAATCTGATTGGAAACGGGATTTTACCTTCTTTTTAGAGGTTTTAATTCATCCTTGCATGTAGTGGTTGATGCATAAATAGTATTTCGTTGTTTAAGATTGTTTCACCATTGATTTATAGTAATCAGATAAGGGAGAACGCATTCAAATCCCCCCAAATGAAATAGATTGAGCTTAATGACAACAGGGTTGAAAATGATTTGCTTTTGTAGAACAAGATTTATTGTCATCATGACTCATGATAAACATATATACACACTTCAAAACATTTTCAGTCACTAAGCGATGAAAAGAAAACAGTATGTTTTGTTGAGTAAATTATATTGGCTAATATTTTTCCTAGTTGCATGCATTATTTTTTTTTACGTTTACAACAATCATCAATTGATGTTTTTTCAACCACTTAAGGAGGGTTAGTGTAATTTACGAAAAGGTTTCGGTGTAATGTTGACAAAATAATTAAAAAAATCTCTAAATTTATAAAAAAAGAAAGGTATTGGGTCAGATCAAAAAGACAAGTGTAATTGAGTTTCTTGGTGCAACAAGGTGTTTAAAGCTACAACAGTAGTAAAAAATATTAATAATCATGATCATACTCAATTAAATATCATAATGGAATAATCTAATATGCGTAATAATCACCTATGCCTCATGTTATTGGACGTACATATTTCTAATTCTTTTTTTTTTTCAATCAAAAATATCTTATATAATGTTGAAGTTTTCTACTTAGAATATTCAAAGTTTAATTCCTTTTACATAAGATTAAAAATGTATTTTATAAATCTTGATTTGCTAATTTTGTTATTTCCAAATCTTAAATGAATATTTTTTTATTTTTTAAATACTAAGTTAACAAAATAACTGGATAGTTATAGGTACCTTACGCAAATATTTTTCTATATTACTTTATTGTTCTTTAACCAACTCCTACCTAATCTTTGAGGTCGATTAAAACTTTGATATCTTAGCAAATTGGTCAATTACCTGTAGAGAAGCCTTCTCAAGTCTAAGAAGAGCATAAACTTATATAGTTTGTGGAGAGATGTCATCCAACTAAAAAGAAGTGAATGATTTAAAAGAAGAAAAAAAAAAGATAGATTCTTTATCCAAATCAGAAATTAACCTTAAAAAAGGTTAAAAGAAAAATGACAAGAAAAATGACGAGAAATATGTAGAAGATATTATCACAAACAAAGTAGAAAAAAAATTGTTTTCCAAGTTGGCAAGGAGAGTTAAAAAAAATAAGATTATTGTTGCATGGTGATAGAGTAAATGAAAGTTCTTTTGTTTATCATGGTTATTTTGTAAAACATCATTAGAATTCAAATTATCATGACTGTCAAAAATCCTTTTACAAATGATCAAATGAAGGTGTACTATATAACAATTTGGTATAGTCTAAATATAATTAAAAAGTATAATTTTATTTAAATAGAGTATATCAGTATCTGTCACGAGATTCTTTCTTTTTCTAGTTATAAAGAAGATATATAATAATTCAAAAATTAAAGAAGATGTTATTTATAATTCTATGAGGTACACACGACTCTTTGTCAAATGAATATATTTTTTAGAAAGATGATAAATGAACTTCATAAGTTAGACAATTGATACTAATCTTTTAAAATTTTCTTCATACATTTATTTTAAGATGTTTCTATCAATAACACATCTTATTAGAATTTGTCTATACTACCAAACAATAATTAAAGTCCACATTTTCACTTGATAATAGTCTCATTAATAAAATATATATTTACAACTATATATATATATATATATATATATATATATATATATATATATATATATATATATATATATA
>Ga0099825_1004745_pt1 | contig 17714 bp, 11 predicted proteins | sample SiratroredBW_FD_76838 | JGI IMG/M metagenome (GOLD analysis project Ga0099825, IMG submission 76838) | Root nodule microbial communities of legume samples collected from California, USA - Siratro red BW | ecosystem: Host-associated > Plants > Roots > Nodule | place: USA: California | collected...
AAAAAATCTACAACAGGGGGGTTAAAATTTTTGTAAGTGTAAGTTCAGTAATCAATTTTCTTTTCATCCTATGATGTTTGATATGAAGTGAGTACATTATTATATTAATTTGTAATTAATATAATTATTATATTTCTAGTTTTAGATGGCACAAGAAAAGTGAGCGTTATATAGTGTAAATTTTAATTTTATTTTTCTTTTGTAATTTTAGTGTTTTCGTTGTCATTATAAAAGGTTAAACTCCTTCTTGTTAATCACAATAATTTATAAACGTTCTGATTAATAAATTTATGTTCTTACATTTTCTATAACAATTGCTTTGTTGTTAGTCTTTTTGAAATTTATTTTTTTAGAAAACTAGTTGTTTTGAACTTTTGTTAATGTTATAGTTTTTTTTCGTTAACTAAAGTTATTGATTAATGTATTTAATTTTAATGAGATGACATATTGAATATATCAATAAACCTTTGTACTATCATAACTTGATCCATGATGGAGTTTGAATCATTAGATATTTAAAAGGGATTAATTGCCCAAAAAACGGTAAATCATCCTAATACGAGTGATCTCTCTAAAGCTTACCTCCCAAACCTTGATTATCATAACATGAATGATTTTATCAAAAGTGATCTCTCAAGCTCGAAAACCTTTAAATTATGTTTTTTTATGTTAAGAAAGAGTTATTTTTTAGCAATAATTCTTCTCAAACGTGTTATCTATCAAAGATGTGTAAAGTTACATCATAATGCTTCTAAGTCGAGATGTTCACAAGAAGGAAACCAAAAAAAGTGGTTCAATGGGTTAGAATTAATGCGTTATGCTATAACGGAAGTTGCAGATTCCATAATTTTTGGAAGGAGGCAATCCATTGAAGGTATATAAAAAAAAAAGTGTGCAACAAGTTGAAATTGATCACAAGTTGGAATAATAGACGTTTTCTCATCGCAAAACAAAATTAAAGTTTAGTTCATGCACATAAAAGATCCCCATAAGTAGAAAATGTCTTGCTAATGACACTACCACACCATAGGACTTGAATTAAGAAATCAATAATGAAAAACCTTTAATTGAAAAACAAGTTGAGGATGCATTTGAAATTATGCAAATTTGTTAATTAGAATTTAGCCAATGTTTAAGTACACTAATCAGCTTTTGCCAACTTAAAATTATGTCCGTAAAATGTGATCGAATTATAGAACTACGGTCACCAACAATAGCGTGAGAAGGCTTGAAAAATAATAGTAAGCACGCAGTAGATGCAAGAGTGCATGGTGCCTCTCAGACATACAGAAAGCATAGCATGCAGAAACAACGTGACGTGACTAGTAACTGACTTTTGGTTTTTTTTTTTTAATAAAAAATATGTATATTTTTTAGGGAGCACAGGGTGAGTTGGAAAAAAAAAAATTTTATTTTGTAAAAAAAAAAAAAAACATTAGAAGTAGATGCATGCGAAACTGCTACATGAGAAGTTACAATAACTGTCGGGGTGGATACATAAGGGAGGGTTGTCCATTGGAAAAGGTTTTGGATTTGGTGGAATTGAGGTATGAGGGAGTATTCTGAGTGCGGTGAAGAAGCGGAGAAGAAGCGGAGAAGGTCAACGGAAGAGGAGGGGTGGAAGGGGAAGAGGTCCTCGGAGCCACGTCCCTGCACGGAGTGCGGCAAGAAGTTCTGGTCTTGGAAGGCCCTCTTCGGCCACATGCGATGCCACCCTGAGCGTCACTGGAGAGGGATCAACCCTCCACCCAACGCCAGAAGACAACATCAGCAGCAGCCACAACAGCAGCAACAGATGACGATGATAATGACCCAGGAAGACCACGAGGGTGCTGCCTGTTTGCTTCTGCTAGCCAATTCCAACAAGGAGAGAGAGAAAGAGAAAGAGGAAGAGGTTCATGAGTGGCAGTTCGAGTGCTCCAGTTGCAACAGGGTGTTCGGGTCGCACCAGGCTCTTGGAGGGCACCGTGCGAGTCACAAGAACGTGAAGGGGTGTTTTGCGAGCACTGGTAATGTAGGAAGTAGCGGGAAGTGTGAGGAGGAGAGTGTTAACGTGTGTGGTGATGGGCACAAGTGCAGCATATGTTTGAGAGTGTTCTCCACAGGGCAGGCACTGGGAGGGCACAAGAGGTGTCATTGGGAGAATCCCAGAGGGTACAACCTTCTTCTCCTTGACTCACCTAAGTCCTCCATCGACTTGAACTCTCCTCCCCTCACTCTCGATTTGAGGTTGGGACTCTAGCCTCCACATTTTCAGTTAGCTTTTACACTAATCTATACTCAACTTTACCATCTTCTTTCCTTCACCAACTTATATATGAAGTGGAATTAATTCAAGTTCCTTCTTCGGAATAAATGATATTTGTATTGTAGGAATGAGTGGCACGGAGAGTAATTTTTTGTGGTGTTAGAGTGGCTATGCTAAATGTTGAAAAAATATATTTCTTAAGACAGTATATAACAATATTAGTGTTTATGGTGTTAATTTTGATTGAAGTAAGAGTTTGGTTTTAATGAATGATAAAATAAAAGATACTCTAAAATTTAACACATTACAAAGTTCTAATTTTAGTTAAAAGATAATGTAAAAGAAAAGCTATAACTTTTACGTTTGTCTTGTTCGCGGAATTGGTCATTACTTCCAATAATTAATGTGTCATGTAATACTTGTGTTATAATGCAAAACTCCTCACAGTTTCCCCGGGTTTTATTAAGAACTTAGGAACAAATTGCTACTTTTGAGATTAGATTGTAAGCTAGGCCAGTATTGTGTAAACCTTTCCGCTCTCTATATATGTTCTATATTCCACCTGGCTCTAGAAGTACTCTAACACAAACCATTAACTTGCGTACTGCAACTGCGTGTGTACGTGTGTGATGATTCTTGGGCCAAAAAGATGCATCACAGAAAGGTCATTCTATCATTCTCGAGCATAACTATTCAATTAGCTGTGCTACTCAATTCTATCCTGATATAATTATACAGTCTTACATTAAAAGATCCCATGACAAGAATTTTAGTTCCAATCCAAGGTCACAAAGAAATAGATGTAGTGTAGAAATTCCACATCTGTATAGTGAATGCCGTTGGTGTAGAGGATTCAATCAATTGTTCGGGGGACAACTGTTTGTTAGCGAAGTTGCATTAATATTCACATTTCACCACATTCTGCAATGACACAAGCTAATTTTGGCCGGTTATTGGGTCCGGTTGCCACGTTCTCAATCTTCCTCACAACCAAAAGGCCATCTCCAAGCACTCTCTGCATAAAGGGAAGACGGACTGTAAATGCACAACACAAAAAAAATTCGGGAGAAGGAAGATGCTAATAACATTTCAAATAAGGCACATAGATAAGAGTGCATATGAATTTTTTAGGCAGGTTAAAATTCTTTTTAGACAACAACTGAGAAGTGAGCGGAGCATGTTGTTCTCCCATCAAAGGGGAACGTACCACATTTCCCATAATATTTGACGTAATAAACAATTAGCAATCTACGAATGCCTAAAAAAACCTTCACAGTTTGACTTGCGTAGCTTAAATTTGAAAGTGGCTTTGGTTTGTTCGGCTCTCGGGTTCAAGGTAGAATTCTATGTTTACAGATTTGATAAAATCTTGCAATCTTTATTCCCAAATATCCAGCATCTTAATTTGAAGACATGAAGACAGAAAACTTGAGGAACAATTAAATTCAGATTCTTGCTTTTAGAAGAATAATTAATATATGCAACAGAAGATATTGAAGCATACCCCAAAAACGACATGCTTGTTGTCAAGCCAGTCACATTTTGCGCATGTTATAAAAAACTGCAAACAAGGAAGGATTTATCAGTAGAAATACAGCATGACCAATTGAACGTTGCCACTGAAAAAAGGGAAAGGAAAAGGAAGTGACCATTGGAAAGTTACCTGACAACCATTGGTATTTGGTCCACTATTTGCCTGCAGATTAGAGAAACTGGACTTAATCCTTCTTTACATTATAACAGGTGAAAGCATAATTTAGCCACACATATCGAATCAATTGATGACATAATTGGTTGAAGTTAGCAAAGAAAAATCAATATGATTCCAAAGTATTCAGGAATGAGGAAGTTAAAAAATTGTAAGTTAACCCGTTAGCAAGTATAATGTAGATTTGCATATGTAAAGCGCAGTCAATTAGTTCTCCAGTTAATGCACTATTTCACAAATTAATAACAATTGTATGATTCCAGTGTGTAGGATGTAAAACCTTTGTAGGTTAACCTATTAGGAACTGTCTTGTAGAGTTGTGCATGTACTGTCATTTAGTGTTCCACTTAAGAAGGCATTTATAAAAATTGCAATCATCACAGTAAATAATACCATACTGTACATATTTATCCTTGTGTGGTCACACCATCAAGAGCCTCTAATTTTTCACTAAAACTCAAAATAAAAGAAGGTAGAAACTAATACATACCATCGAGAGAAGGCCGGGGCCAGTGTGTTTGGCGGTAAAGTTTTCATCATCAAACTTAAGTCCATAGATTGAAACACAACCACTACCATCACCCTGCCAAGGAACAGTTTATTTTAGTAAGGACTTCATATAAAACTAGGATTAATTCTATTGTTGCTACTGACAATATTTATCCAAGCCATACAAAACTTTTATGGAGGGTAGAACTGCATTCAGGTGTAAATTCAAAGATAGCTCAATCAATGCATATACATGACCAGCGGTACAAACTATTAAAAAAAAGAAAACAGCAATACTAACTTAGATTACACATATAAATTAACTACACACAAACAACAATTGAATTTAAACCCAAGCATGTCCAGAAGAAGTGTTTGATCAGGTTTGGTAATTGGTATTTTGATAACTAAGCTTTTGGAGGTGGATACCTTGGTGAGGGATCAACATCATCCGACTTCAAGAAATTCATCAGATTTAAGAAAAAGCTTAAGTTATACAATACAGGAATTAAACTTTGGTGTGAGGGAATGTTAGAAAAAAGAATGGACCACAAGTGAGAATAATGCGGTGGATGTTAAAAGGAATAGAGACAAGATCTGATCTTTAAAACTAATTGTTGTATAGAAGACTATCATTATCATAGTGCTTACGCATCACAGGTGAGATTGGAAGCACTTTCGAAAGAAAAAGTTTTGGGAGGAGTTGGTTCATTGCATTCCATAAGATAAAAAGATTAGATAGGCAATAATCTAAATGTATGCATTGTTATTGAAACAAGGAAAATTGATAGGTGATGGTGATTTTGGTTTTGAAGAGATAAACGAGGAAGGACAATTTCTTCTTATGGACACTTGTTTTAAGAAGAGGGTGGGAGTAATATCTAATCATCTATGAAGAGAAACTTTGAGGTTGTAAATTGTGTTTCTTTTTTTAATAAAAGAGCTCGCAAGGAACACAAGAAAATTCTAGAAGAGAGCCTTCCTACACAACGTGGGCTCTTTGCCCTTGGAGTTTGTTTCAAGAGCTGTAAAAACTAGACAACTTATAACGACTCCTGCGTAGCGCAACTCAGTTTTCATGCAAGTACTTTTGTCTCACGATGTTCTTGCTTTGTTCTGCCTCTGTTCTTTAATTTATAATTTACAATTTACTAAAATTATTAAAGTCTTAAGTTTTGGATTATTTTTTCATTTATGAGTATTTATGTGTAGTATAAATGTTTTAAGAAATTGTATTTGAAATTGTTGAATATAACGGGCTTAGCCCATGTTCTCTGTTATTTTGTTTCTATTTTTGTTATTTTTATAATCTATAAATAAACATCCCTTTATGTGTATTTACACACAAGGGAATTAATCTTATACCTATTTTTCTATTTTAATATGGTATCTAGAGTTTAGGGTTAGGGTTAAATTTTTTTTTCGGTGAACCCACTGTTCACCGTCTCATTCAAGTGCCACCGTCGCCGCTACCGTAAACTTTGCCGCCACCGCCGCCGCCGATTGGGTCGGCGACACCACCATCGGGAGCGCCTCATCCAGACGATTACTGTGCCTTTGGAATCGCGGCAATCGGAGCACCGACGCACCTGCAGTGGCCGTTTTAGTTCCGATCACCTTCACCGTTGCCGCCGCGCGTGGCGGCGCATAGTCTCCAGGGCTTGGTTTGGAAAGTTTAGTAGTGTTGTTAAAGAATTTGGTATGACTCGCAGTGAGGCAGATCATTCAGTTTTTTATCGTCATTCGAATGCTGGGTGTATCTATCTAGTTGTTTATGTTGATGAAATTGTTCTTACAGGTAGTGATCACCATGGCATCTCTCAACTTAAACAATATACTTGTCACCATTTTCAGACCAAAGATCTTGGTAAACTTAGATATTTCTTGGGGATTGAGGTAGCACAATCCAATCATAGTATTGTTATCTCTCAAAGAAAGTATGCATTGGATCTTTTAGAAGAAACTGGGTTACTAAATTCTAAATCTGTTGAGACACCCATAGACCCTAATGCCAAACTTCTACCTAGTCAGGGAGAGCTCCTTTCAGATCCTGAGAAGTATAGAAGATTAGTTGGAAAACTGAATTATCTTACTATTACTCGTCCTGATATTTTCTTTTTTTAGTTAGTGTGGTTCTCCTGGAAAAGGCCTACTATATGGTCATAATGACCATACTGGAGTTGTATGTTATACAGATGCAGATTGGGCAAGATTTTCCTCAGATAGAAGATCTACTTCCGGATATTGTGTTTCTATTAGTGGTAATTTGATATCTTGGAAGAATAAGAAACAACATGTTATGGCAAGATCTAGTGCTGAAGCTGAATATAGAGCCATGGCCTTAGATGCCTGTGAACTTATTTGGCTCAAACAGTTACTAAAAGAATTGCAATTTGGAGAGGCCACTCAAATGACACTCATATGTGATAATCAGGCTGGCTGCTCTTCATATTAGCTCAAATCCCGTCTTTTACGAGATGACTAAACATATTGAAATTGATTGTCATTTTGTTCGAGAAAAAATTACATCTGGAGACATCAAGACCGAGTTTGTTAATTCGAATGATCAATTAGCGGACATTTTCACCAAATCTTTAAGGGGACCCAGGATTGATTATATTTGTAACAAGCTTGGTACATACAATTTATATGCACCAGCTTGAGGGAGAGTATTGAATATAACGGGCTTAGTCCATGTTCTCTGTTATTTTGTTTCTATTTCTGTTATTTTTATCATCTATAAATAAACATCCCTTTATGTGTATTTACACACAAGGAAATTAATCCTATACCTATTTCTCTATTTTAATAGAAATCTTCAAAATAACAGTCATCCACTAACTCACTACAGCAGTTCTCCAGCTATTAGGGATTCATCACTAGTAAGATAGTTTCAACAAAAATGTTGGGTAGGAAACATGGATTTATAACTAAGTTAACCATCATGTTAAATGTGTACAATAAGACCAACCATGCATATGGATCAACTTATTTTATTTTCATAAATGTTGAGATAAACACCTCAGCTCTCACAAGTACATGTTTAAGAGATAAAGTCAGATAAACAAGACCAGAAAAGTACCTTTACAAAATCACCAGCCTGAATCATAAAATCCTTAATCACTCTATGAAATTGACAACCCTTGTAACCAACTGGAAGTCCAGCTTTTCTGCCAATAAAATCAAATCATAAAAAGTATTAGTTAACTAACCCACCAGCCAAAAATGCAAACAATCTGGCCCTTTTGACAATCAATAAACAAATTGCGAGAGAGAATAAACTCAAATATTTCAACACCCCTCAGCCCAACTCAAAAGGTTATATAACTGGTGCAAGGAGGCAGAAGTAATTGCAGATTTTAGTTCCCGCTAGGAGATGAATTATTTTCACATTTTAATTGCACATTTCAGTCACACCAAGATCACAGCAGCAAAGGTTTCTGGCAGGGGTTTGTTTCAGGTTGGTATTTCTGGTTTGGTTCTGCTCGACCAAGACATTGGGTGAATAAGGTAACAAACAGTAGGATCTGACAATCCCACAGGTTCGATGTCCTGGGATGGCATCCCAGTGAATGAGTTTGGGAATAGAATTGGGATGACTTCAGCCTTCCATATTCACAGAATTGTACTTCTATGAGTAGAATAATGATTTCAACAATCATCCCCTTCTTTTCCAACAAATAGAAGCATGCAGCCTTATCCCAACAAGTGGATAGACCATTTCCAAAATTCAAAACCAAGACCTTGAAATCACAAGATAACCTTATTACACTTTCCAACATTTGACTTAGAAATAGATCATTATCATTATGATAAGCATGAAAACAAAGGCTGAAAGCAAACAAAGCAACACTAAACATCCTAGCAGTGATCCTCATTTAACATTCAGACTTTGAAAGCAGGAAATGACAAGAAAGTGTTGCCAGATAGGATTAAGGCTAAGAATCTTACATCGCAATTCAACAGTATAAACTACCAAAGTATACTACGAGGATGATAATTATGTTGCGGGCATCTCAAAAAATGCACAGTAACAGATTGAAACAGTCATAACTATCTTGAATCCAAAATGAAAAATTATAAAAACAAAAACAAAAAGAGATGGAAAACCACAATAGATTGTTGGATAGACTGGAGAAGACTGTTTCACTACCTGTACTCCCCAGTGCATAACTGCCTGCCAAATAATAAAAACCAAATTCATCAATTGATCTGGAGATGATTCTGTCATTAAATAGAATCTGAATGCAAAACAAACACCCACAAAAAAGTCCAAAAGCTAATTTGATGAGTGAGAACAAAATGAAGTGGTTTCAGTGCCTTGTTAGGATCTATACGTCTACGGACTAAACATCAAAAGTTGTGATATTTTCGGGAACCAAAGACATACTTAAACTTTTTTGTTTCCTCCAATTCGTGGAAACTCGATCACAAACTTGTTTACAAGGCTAACTAACAATAAATGCTTAAAACCAAGGCACAGACAAATAGCTATCAGCATAGCCTTCAGTGGTTGCAGCAGAAGCACTCAAAATCAAGGCAAAGAGAAATATTTATCAGCATAAAACCTAGGGAGGAATTAAAAACGAACAAAAAAAAAAAATATAAGGAACAAAATCAAGATATTTTCTCGCACATAAAAATATATTAAAACTGTTTTTCTTTTTTTCTAAATCTTAGAAGTTCATTCACAACTTGCAGAAGCCAAGGCTGAAATGAATAAGTATGAGCATAATGCACAGTGGTTGCAGCACATATATTCTAAATAAGGAACAATAGAGGCTTTAAGAAACCGAACGGAATAGGGAACCTGAAATTCTCGGCGGTTTTGGGCGCAATGTCGGCGAAGAGTTCCATCTTGATTCGACCGGCGGGTATGTTGCCGATGGTGACATCGAAGAAGACGATTGGGTTTTTAGGGTTTGGAGGACGCACGTGCCACTCCACGCCGGCGCTCGTGTTCGTGGTCGCGCTCCCTGCAACCGTAGCAGCCATTTTTACTTCGCTCAACTACTGCGAAACGATTCCAAGAACTTCACTTTAGATGTCTAAACGAAGTGAAGAGAAAAAGTGCGGAATAAAAATCAAATGGAATCAAATAGTAATAATAATACTCTTTTAGTTTAAATGAAGTGGACATCTTTAAAAAAAAAATTGGGAGGATAATTTTTGTTAAAGATGATCAATTATGTATCGCTTCTTCCAACACCTCCACAGTTTCTTACGGCACCCCAGACTTTAGAAAATGTCAAATGTACCCTTTTAAAAATAGTTTAGATATGCTTTGGGTCATAGCTTTTAGTTTGTGTTGAAGGTTGTCGGGTTTCCCTTGCTTAGTATGGATGGCGCTGGTCGTTCGTGGTGGTTCATAGGTGGTGTGATATTTGGTGGTGCTCATCAGGGTTGGTGTGAAGTAGCTGTGGTTTTGATTTTGTTTTTGGTTAGTTGATTATTGATTTTTTTCTCAATTCTAGATTTATGCAATTCAAAATATAAATGAGTAATACGGTGTATTATGGATTATAAAATTTAGAATATAATTTTATATTTGTGATTATATAATCTAAAATATAATTTTATATTCCGGTCAAAGCATTAGAGCATTAAATGGTTTCATTAAACCACCTGAAAGTAAATATGTTTTAGTGATTCTATTTGCTTAGTCCTTGTTTATTAATATGTATTTACTCCTTAATTAACCTTTTTTAATTGAAATTAAAGCTTAATTAATGTGTTTATGGTTTATGAAACTCGAAGTTTTTTTTAATCAAAACAATGTTTAAAATCATACAAAATTGGAATGGTTTCAAAATCTACTACGAAAAATATCTTCTCACATGTGTTCAATTTCAAATTCATTTCTGTGTTTAAATCTTGATAATTGCTATCAAAATTCAAAGGTATCATCACATTCAAAACTTAATAAAAGATGAAAGGTTTTCAAAATTAATATGAAAAATATTTTCTTACATATTTTGTGAATTAATTTTCAAAATTAGAGACTTTATTTATTATTATTCAATGTTCTACATTTCTACAAGTTTGGAAACTTACTAAAAAATAGCATTCAAAATTTATTTGTTAAAGAAAGTTTTAGAAAATGTTATCTTCTTTCAATTTAATATATTATGATTGTTGTCGAGTTGTTTCATTCGATAGATTCAATCAATAAATTGTAGAATCAAGAACACATTAAAATTTTTTTATTTAGAGTGTTTGACCTAAAAGTGATGAAAATCTCATCTTGTAACATCAATTCCTACTATTTTGAGTTTTCAAATGGTAATTTACTTTGAATTTATAAATACAAGATCAAGTTGAAGTTGTACACACATAAGAACATAAGAAAAAACAAAAATTATAGTGATTTATAGTATGCCTAAAAATATAGCAAAATGAAGTGTTTTCTATTTGTTTCATATCTAATAGCTGGGTCGTACAAAAACTATTTGTAATCCTTCATCATTGTGAAGTTAATCCTTGTAAGCTTTAGTTATGCTCCCTTTGAGAGTTTTCTATTATTCTTAAGAGGTCTTAGTCTAAGGAGGAGATTGTGATTAGTTTAACCAGAAGAGGTTTGTGTATTCATGTAATCTAAAGAGGTTTGTGTACTCATATAACTTGAAGAGGTTTGTGTACTAATATAATCTAGAGAGATTTATATACTTATTGTAAATGTTTAATGTGTAATGGAACCTCTTATGCAGTTTGCATAAGAGAGAATTAGTCGTAGCCCAATAGTTAGGGTAAACCAATAAAAAAATCTTGTTGTTTGGTGTTTATCCTTTTCACATTAGACGATTTACTATTACTTAATGCTTTGTAGCAATTTGAATTCAAACTCAATTAAACCCCGTTTCTGGAGCCAATTATTCCTACACTATAGACCATTTATTGTGTTTTACTGCACTAGACCATCTGATATAACCAACCACATTAGACCGTCTACTATAGCTAACACACTAGACCGTCTAGTATGTTGGCTATATTAGACAATCCAGTGTAGTCAAACACAGTAAACAATTTAGTATGTTTGGTTGTAATAGACGAGTTGGTGCAGATAAACACAATAGATGATCTAATACAAACGAACATAATAGATGGTCTAGTGCAAACAAACAAAGTAGACAATTGTGTATTTAGTTGTTCTAGAAGGTCCACAGTGGTTGGCTACACTTGATCGCCTAGGGCAGCCACACACAATAGACGATATAGTGCAAACAAACAAAGTAAACCAGTTTAGTGCAAACAAACATAGTAGATAGTTTATTGTGTTTAGTTGTACTAGACGGTCTACAATAGTTAGCTAAGCTAGATGGTCTTATTACACGCCTTTTTTACTAACAACACCCATTTAGGCTCAAGACGGGTCAATCGTATAATGCAAAATCTCATAAATAGTTTCCTTGTCATTATGTAATAATAATTATGTTATTGTCCAACTTTATTTTTCCCATATTCAATTATTACTTTCTTTATTTTTTTATATATCTTCTTAACTTGTAATTTAATAACTATTAAACGATCTAGTCTACATAAATAGAGTAGATGATCTAGTCTATACTAAACAAACTAGACAATCTAGTGTAACAAAATATAGAAGGTCTAGTGTCAATAAACACACTAGACGATTTAATTTATTTAACCACACTAGACGATCTAGTTTGTTTAAGCACACTAGACAATCTACTATGTTTAAACACTCTACATCATCTAGTGTATAATGAGTGTTAAATATTTTGTAAAGGATAGAGATAAAGAGTCTTCGTCAGTGTAAGAGTAGTGAAGTCTGATAAGAGAAAAATAATGTGTTATTGGTGAATGTGTGTGAAATATGTATGTTAAAAAAGCCGTCTATGCATATATTGACTTCATTGTTAAAAATAATAAAAAATAATGGATGTTGATCACAACTTTATTAATTAAAGTCTTTCTCAGTCTAAACTATTTTGATGGTAATTTTTCTGAAGTTATATTTTATAATACGACTTTAGTATTAACTTTTCTTAATAGCATAAATCATCTACCTCAAACACAACTTCCTTTATTTAAAGTCATTTATTCATACTTGGCTTATCCAAAAATATAATAAATTTCTTTTATTTATTTCGCTAAATTATGACAAAAACTACACAATTTTAGTGTAAAAGCTATCAAATGAACTCTCTCAATTATAAATTTATAATATACAAATAAATTTTTAATAGTTTAGTTACTGAATATAATATTAGCGACTTACTTTTATTGTAAAACTTTTTGGAAGTCTGCTCCAAATAAACTTATCATGCTTTCTTTTATACGGAGAATTCTCTTCCTTTGTAATTATAGAGGTTTAATTACAAAATATACAAATAAACTTTCAGAAACTAATTCGAAATGTTTGTGGTTATGCAATATTCAACAACGATAAGATAGGGGAAGAATGATTAACATGTTTTGGAATATATTTAATTTCAGATTTTATTATTATTATTTTGTATATTTATAATTTAATTTTTTGTCACACATTTCACCATTATTTTTTTTTTCATTTCATAGATAAGTTGAATATTAGCATAACAATGATATATCACGAAAAAATTTTAAAAAATAAAAGAGGTCGAAACTATGTCTTACAAAAGTTGGTAATAAAACAATTTTTTTATTTTAATTTTAAAAATGGTAATACTTTTTATTACTCTGTTAAAATTTTTAAAAACCGTTAAAATATGTAAAAATAATAATTGATGGTAAAAATACAAAAAAAAACGATAAATTCAAGAAATGTAGACCAATGTAATTTGAGAAATTAAAAAAGTGGTGTACATAGTAATCTCCCAATGGGTGTACATGGCACAAGCACAAAGCCCAAATTCGAAACGATGCCGTCGTGCGCGTGCCCGTCACGTGTCTCTCACAAGTTCTTTCTTCCATTTTTCTCATCGCAATAAACCAGTTGCAATTTCTAGGGAAGAATAGAAGCAAAAAACGCAAAAGAGAGCGAGTTCTGACTCATCGAGTTCCGAGTAACGAGTTAGAAATGGCGAACGCGCTTCGGAACGCGAAGGTGCTTCCGAACTCGGCGAGTATGGAGGAGGCGCGTCAGCGCGTGTTCGATTTCTTCAGAACAGCGTGCCGTTCTCTACCCTCCGTCATGGAAATCTACAACCTATACGACGTCACTTCTGTCACCCAGCTCCGTTCCACCATCGCCTCCGAGATCCGCAAGAACATCCACGTCAGGGATCCCAAAGTAATTTTCATTTTTTTCATTATTATTTATTTTTATTTTTTTTAAATTTGGTTTGGAACATTTTCTAATCTTCTTGTGATTTTCAATCAATTCCGGTCTAAGGTAGTGATTGAAGATTGTTATTTACTTATTCATTCACCAATTCACCTTTCAGTGTTAGAGATTTGTTCAGCAAGTGTATAGCAGGAAATTAGGGCTGTGTAATTACAAAAATTAATCGCAAAAATCTGAAGTGAAAATAGAAATTAAAGTAGAGTAAATGCCCTCTTATTGGTGTTGTTTCTTGGTAAGATAATAATGATGTGATTTTTTGTTGTACGTGGTGGAAGCATTGAAATTATTGATTCAATAGGGTGTATATGGCTGTTTCTTTCAAATTACATTTGGAGCCAGGTAGCTTGTTTAAGTCTAGGAATTCTATAAGAAAGACATTTATTGAAATATTAGAACGGATATTCGATAATCTCCCATTTGTCTGTGACAATATCTCTGACAATTTTGTTTTTTTAACCGAGTTTAATGATGTCATGTTTGCAACTAAGCTCAGCTTATGGGATAAGGTTATTGTTGAAGTATTTGAATGTATGATCTGGTCAATATTTTAATTGTCTGTTCTGTTATGACCTTTTGAAACATGCTGTATGAAAATTCTTGTGTTCCCATTTGGGTCTGTTTGGTAAAAATAAAAGAAATAAAGCAGGATGAAAAGAGAAAAGGTAAATGGAATTAATCGAGAAATAAGGTGGAAATTAAAGGTTCTTGGTTGAAGAGAAATAGAGAAAAAAATAAGGAGGGAGTTAAAGAGATGAATGAAAAGTAGGTGAGAAATGGAGTAGAAAAGTACTAGTGGACACCACTCTATTCCATTCAATCAAACAATGAACAGTATTTCCAATCTCCCCATCTATTTTCTCCAACGAAACATTGAATTCACTTGTCGAGAGCAAATTGTACAAAGTGTTTTTACTTTGTAAGTTATGGACACATTGCTTGATTAAACTCTAGGATAACGAATGGGGAGAGTTTTGGAATGGTTAGCTAAGCTTATAGGATTTTCTACTCTAATTCAATGGGATAAATTTCTGTAATTTACGGTATAATAGAGAGGAGGCTGCATTTCTTTGATCTGATGTCTTGAAATTTGAAGGTGGATGTCAGAAAATTATAATTTATGATTAACTTCATTATCTCTTATTTCATGCCATGCTTAATTTTGCTGTACTTCTGCAAATTGAATTTATTTCTTTTTGTATATAACCACTATCTTTTTAAATATTTTATGTCTGGATTTGTCCAAAGACGTCAGATTCTTCCTTTGATCCTTAGACATGATGAAACTTTTAAGCGAGTTTGTTATTTTTCCTGTACTTGGGCTCATGTCTTCAATGCAAAAAACATATATTCTACTAGCAGATATAGTTTTTATTCAAATTCAGTACCTCATAGATGCAATGCATAGAAGACTTTGAAGATGATGCTTCAGTAAAAACAAGAATTATGTCTATGAAAAAATTTAGGAACATCACTAACGTTTGTGGACATTCAGGTGATCGATATGCTGCTTTTCAAAGGGATGGAAGAGCTGAAAAACGTTGTGAACCATTCAAAGCAGAGGCATCATATCATTGGTCAGTACGTAGTTACTCAGCAAGAGCAAGTGCAGGATTCAGCCTCAAAAGACCCGGGCATTTCTCCCTTCCTGAAGAATTTCTACAGCAGCAATTACTTTTGAAACTTGGTCATGAGCTGTTCTGTTTCCTCAAATAAAGAGTTATCTTAAAATGTTTTTGTATGTCAATACTGGATGAGATAATGCTTTTGGTTTTGGATCAAACTACTGCATTCATTCTTCCTCGCTTAAGTTAAGAAAGTAATGTTTTTCTGATTGTTGTGCATGCTTGCACACTGCTGAAAATATTGTGACGTATAAGTCTATTTTACATCATTCCAGATGAATACACTGGGTAGCATGTTAGAGAAATAATATTGTATTTTGTGTAATAATTCCATGATATTAGGTCACTACAGTACGCAGGTGCTAATGATTTTTTATGGAGCGTCCTGTCATTGCATTCCCATTAATTGTCTTTTTACTGTTAGTTTGGTATTGCAGAAATAGGGGAGAGTAGAAGAAATAGATGAAAAATTAGAAAGTATGTGCATTTGATTGGGTAAAAATAGTTGGGTAAGGAAGTATTTATTTTTTTTATGATCTGTGGTGCAGAGTTTATGACAACTTACACATTTTGGTCAGCTACTTTAACTCTTTTACAGTTGTGTAAGGAAGTTAAAAGATGAATAGATCTTGAGGTGCAGTGTTCTAAACGTCTTTACTAATATGCATAGAAACTACACATTATTGTCAAATGTTGTCATGGATAATTGAGAACTGAGAAATTAGGATATTTACTATAGTTTATAGACAGGAAAAGGTTGACATACTGTGCAATTGTAGTAGTCTTATTCAATATCGGAGTCCTATTCAAAACATGTCGATCTACAAAATTTTAGAGGATTGATCCTTCGTAAGAGGAGTTTTGTTCAACAAGCGTGATGTAAATAATTGTTTTCTTCTTTTCTAATATCTGGCCTTTATCAACAACTAATTAAGTTATTAGATTTTCTTTCTACTTATTATCTGAGAAATGGAAGGCAGCAGCATTATTTACCAATCTTTTGAGAACAAAACTCTATGGTTGAAAATCTCTAAAAACTAAATATATTTGAAAGTATTTATGATTGCTTTTAGTTGTTTAGATTTGAGGGAGTTTTATTTGAAATGAAAAGTTAGATTTGAAAGAGAATTTTATTTGAAATGAAAGGTTAGGTTGTTTAGATTAAAGGAAAAATGATAAAGATTTGAATAGAAAATTTGTAAAAGTTTACTAATTATATAACAAGTGTGATACATATTTTAATATTTTCTAATATATAAAATTATTAATTTATTCTTATAATTAAAAGTAATTAAAAATAAAATATACTTAATTCATTTGTAATTTATAATTTCCTTTAAAAAATTATGAAAATATTAAATTACGTAATTATATTTAAACTGAAATTTAATTTACAATAAAATATAATTAATTTATTAGATTAAACTGATTAATTATTTAAAGATAAAACTGTAAGATTAGAAATTTTTAAATAATTTCTATATAAATTTAAATAATACTATTATTTCATAATAGTAAAAAATTATTATTATAATTAATTTTTATTTTAAATAATTATATTTATATTATTATTAATTATTTATTAATAATATTACTTAATATTTTTTTATAAAAATTTATATAATAGATATATATTATTTTATTATTAAATTACACAATTAATTTTATTATACTTAATATATAATTGATTATATGTTAACTTTACAAAGTATAATTGATTTTTTTTAAGTAGAAATAAGGTTAAATTTATATTTAAGTCATTGTTTTTGTGGGTTTTTCTTTTAATCTTATCAGTGAAGCAAGACGTAAGATAACTTCTTCCTGCAAATTCACTCTTTCTTTTAATTGTCCTTTGGACATGGACGTAGAGGCATGTAATGGGTCATTTATACGAGGGAAATGGAGGGAAGAAATTTTCCATACAATGGAAAAAAAAAAAAAGAAAAAAAGAGTTTCGTCAAAAGAAAATCAGAAGTTTATTTGTGAAAATATAAAAGGGAACAGATAAGTGGAATGGTCATCCTTATTCTGGCTCAAATAATGTGGTTTGCCCAGTTTAGAATCGAATAAAACCAATTGAATTAGTAAATTTCATTTTTGGATGAATTGAATTCATAAGCATTACCTTTTATTTAATAGAGCATCGAAGTGTTGTGCAATGTTACACTAAATTTTAGGAGCTAATCTCACTCTTTCCATAAATATTTTGCTATAAAGATATATTCAAAAGTTAACATTTTTATTAGGTGAAATCTTACTCATTTTAAGATTTTTCTATACAAATAAAAATAATTATTTTGAAACTCAGGTAATATAAACTTGATCACAAAAGTTACATTATTGATGACAGCGGCAAATGCA
>Ga0099825_1004746_pt1 | contig 17712 bp, 5 predicted proteins | sample SiratroredBW_FD_76838 | JGI IMG/M metagenome (GOLD analysis project Ga0099825, IMG submission 76838) | Root nodule microbial communities of legume samples collected from California, USA - Siratro red BW | ecosystem: Host-associated > Plants > Roots > Nodule | place: USA: California | collected...
ATTTATTTGAAGATGGTTAAAAAAAATAAAAAATAATTGTTTTGTAATGTTTTTTTTATTATTTTAATGTTGTTGTGTTTGGAATTACTTGAGTAACTGTCCCTTCAGGTGATCACTTATGAATAAAGATCCTTCATTCTGAGAAAGGAGTAAGGCACGCGTTAGTAAAGAGCGCGTGTGCTGAATCACCTCTTCAACTGTTTCAGGCTTTTATCCTATTTGGTCCTGCTGTTTCCCAGTTCAAAAGCGCTTTTCCATTCAACCTAGGCCCCTCACTCTCCCTCTCTCATCTTCAATTATTTTTACCTTCTATTTAATATAAATATAAATAAAAAAAATTATAAATTTTTTCAAGTGCAAAACATTGTTCATTTAGTCTCTTCATTTGATGTAAATACTGAATTAAAAATATGTTATATATTAAGACTAAATCATGCAAATAGGAATGAAGTAAAAATGTGCTGGACTATATGAAATTAGAAAGTGATTTAATAAATTTATATTTAGTGAGATTAATTAAAAAATTATTGGATAAGCATGTCTTAATTTCAGCAAAAGTTATGTAAACATGTAAACAGTTTTAGTTTGTTTCATATGAGAAGTGTGAACTGAGTTAATTGTTTGCCCTTTTATATTTAAAAGTTCTACAGAAGTTTGTGATAATTTAATATGGTTGCTTTTGTCTTGAGAGTTAGTTGCATTGCATGGGTTAAAATATGAGAAAAAAAAAGATATTTGGTCCAATAATAGCTTTTATATTTTTATTTAGTTATTTTTTTATTATTTTACTTCTTATCAGTTTGCCTATACGTGTGATGTATAATGAAAAAGGAGAAATGTATTACTATATATGCACAATAATACAATATTGTTTTGTATATCTATTTTTCTAATCTTCTACATTATGATATACTAATGTACTTTTCAATCTAAGAATCTATTTAACTTTTTATCTATAAAATTTAAAGAGTTTTGTACTATTGCCATATGATTTAAAAATTAAATGGTCTTTCAGAGCATAGCTGAAAAGATTTTATCTTTGAATTTATGTGTATAAAAAACATTTATTAGTGGAGAATAGTTTCTTACATTGACCATGATGGCACTAATACTTTTCAAACTAAAAAATAATCTAAAATTTCTAACAATATTTAATGAGGTGATGAGAAGTTTATTTAAATTAAGAAAATAATCTGTAACTGCTGTACATTTTATTTTAAATTTTCTTTTTGTAATTTATCAGAATAAATTCTATAGTAAATTTTATAATATAAATTCACATATAATAGTTTTATTAAAGAGTATTTAATTAATCTATTTACTAAATAAACCATCATGAACAGTTATTTGGTTAAAAATTGCAAATAATGTACTGTGAAAGGCATGCAAGTTTTCTTTAAATAAATTTATACTGGAAAGACAATTTAGTTGAGTTTGTCATGAGAAAATGACAAAACATGCTAAAAGTAAATAGGATGCATACAGTGGTAACTTTAGTGCATATTTAGAATTAGGTGGAGTTTGAAAAGTTGATTTAACATACATAAACTTTTATAAAATGGATTTGTATAAAACATTACAATAATAAAAACATTATTATATATGTTTTAAAGTAATAATAAATGATATTATTTGTTTGATTACTTATCATAATAACCCTAATTGTATAGGGTAACTATTTAAAAACAATAATATATGTTTATAACAACTTATTTCCTCACACAGCAACCTTATTTATAAGTACATTTTAAGCCAAATATTACTTTTCATTTATTTATTTTTTTCATTAAGCATAAGATAAAGCACATTCCAATTAAATACATCAAATGTTAAGATACCCCTTAAAAACGTAGAATATCTTTATTATATGTAATAAGATATGTATACATATTGAATTTGTTGATATTTTTCCTACAATCCTTATTCCTGAACAGAAGAAAACCAATAAAAACAAACTTAAAAATATTTTTTAGTCTATTACAGAGAAATTAAAAAATGGTGGAAGAAACGTATTACTTATATCATATTTTTAAAGTATTTTCATTTATTTGTCAATTGAAAAAAAAAAGGAAAACACTTTTATATTCATTACTTTTGGAAAATAAGTTAAGATTTAATTAGATATATTCCATATTTGAAATAGTAAGAAATCATAAGTTATTGCATCATTAAAGCAATTAACTTTTATAACATTAAAATTTTAAAATCAACATCTGAAGCACTATCAAATATCCTGTTTCTTTTATTTATTTTAAATATATATACAAATATATGGGCACCAACTATACTGAATATAAAACTGAGTGATTGATTAACGCAATCTCCTTCTTAACCACTTAGGCTTTATCAAATTCTCTATTTACATTCATTTTCAGAAGTTTCACAACAACAACGCAACCCTGCCAAACCCTCACTTTATTTTTTTTTTCTTCCACGCGCTTCAGAGGTAGCGTGCCAATTCAAGTTCGTTATTAATTTATAACAAAACAGGTGTGGGTTTCGGCTGGCAAAGAAAAAACACTCTAATCACAGTCCATCCCAGTTGAATCTTGGAATCTTAAAAATATCAACGGTCAGATCTTCATGCGTACAAACTCTGATGCGAAACATTCCACACTTGTATTTTAAACCTAAAAAACCGAATATTGTAATATTATATTATATTACTATAAATTATAAATAATTTTTTTAAAATAAAGGAAAACCCTTTCCCATTCCCCTTATATTCATGGGAATCATTTCAACCCCATAAGAAGCACCACACCACACAACATAACCAAAACACACACTTTCTCTCTCTTTCTTTTTCTCTCATGGGTTCCTACAAAAACACAACCTTTTAACTGTTTTTTATTTCCCTTTTCCGTATTTTCTTTGCGGAATCCTAGAATGTCATCGCCGGGGTTCACTGGCGGAGGTGGGGCGTCCGAGTACTTTGCCGGAGCGGGTGGTTTCACTGGCAGATCCATTCCGGTGGCCACCATGAACAACCCTAACGCTGCCGTGACTGCAGCCGCAAACCTCCACCCTCTCTACCGAACCCAGCAACAGAACCTCCCCGCAATGTTTCTAGATCCTGCCTCGCAGATCGCTCAACGCCAAACACCAACCCTAATGGGTAAACGCACCCTCACCGAATTCCAAACCTATAACCAAACCTATAACCAACCCAACACCAACCCCAACCACGTCCTTTCCAACCTCTTGCTTCGTTCGGTTAAGCCCCGAACCAGTTTCTCTCAGAGTTCCATGGATAACTTTCCCGAATTGCATAACCAAAACGCTACCGTTTACCAACAGCAGCGTTTTGGTGTTCCTTTACTTCATCAGCTCCGTCCCCAGCCCATTAACCTTCCCAGCAATGAGTCTGGGCCCATGCCAAGCCCAAATTTTGTCTACCGAAACTCGAATTTGGGCATGCAACAGAACCGGGTTCGTCTTTCTGTTCCTCTCCCGGTTCCGGTTCAGGCGGCTGAGCCGGAGAAGAAGATCATGGATCACCGGCTTCTGGAATTGGAGAAGCAGCTTCTTGAAGACGACAACGATGAAGGAGAAGCCGATGCTGCGTCTGTGATAACCACCAGCGAGTGGTCTGAAACCTATCAGAATTTAATCAGTCCCGGTCCGGTTCAGAAACTGGTTTCCACGTCACCGACTTCATCAACCACGTCATCTACGTCATCTTCTTCCTCCGTCGCTTCGCCTGCCTCTGGATGCTCCAAGCAAACGCTCATGGAAGCCGCATCTGCAATCGTTGAAGGAAAATATGACATGGCTACGGAGATCCTGAACCGGTTGAACGGTCCGAATTCGAACCGGACTGACAGATTAACCGATTGCATGGTCTTGGCGTTGAAGTCCAGGATGAATCCGGTGGAATATCCACCTCCAGTGGCGTTGCTTTTCGGCTATGAACATGCCGAGTCAACTCAGTTGATTCTGGAAAACTCCATGTGCTTTAAGGTAGGGTTAATGGCTGCGAATCTTGCGATTTTGGAAGCTGCATTTGAGGAGAAAACGGAAAACAGGTTTTGCGTGGTGGATTTTGAGATTGGACAGGGAAAACAGTATCCGCACCTCCTCAACGCGCTCTCTGCACGTGGTCAGAACGTCACGCTGAAGATAGTGGCGGTAGCGGAGAACGGCAGCGAAGACAGAGTGCGAGCAGTAGGAGACATGCTGAGTCGTCTAGCGGAAAGGAAGAGGATCGGGTTCGAGTTCAGACTGGTAGCAACTCATAAACTCACCGAGTTGACTCGCGAGTCGCTGGGATGCAATGAGGACGAAGTCCTCATGGTGAACTTTGCGTTCAAGCTTAACAAAATTCCCGATGAGAGCGTCTCCACCGAAAACCCTCGTGACGAGCTTCTCCGGCGCGTGAAGGGACTCGCCCCGCGCGTGGTGACGATAGTGGAGCAGGAGATGAACGGAAACACTGCTCCCTTTCTGGCTCGTGTGGCAGAAACGCTGTCGTTTTATGGTGCGTTGGTGGAGTCCATGGAAGCCATGAAGGATAACAATAACAGCGTCAACGACTCTGACCGAGTCAGACTCGAGGAAGGACTGAGCCGGAAGTTACATAACTCGGTTTCATGCGAAGGCGGAGATCGTGTGGAGCGATGTGAAGTGTTCGGAAAATGGCGTGCGCGTATGAGCATGGCAGGGTTCAAGTTGAAGCCACTGAGTCAAAACATGGCCGAGTCAATAAAATCACGACTCAGCGCTACCACCAACCGAGTCAACTCGGGACTGATCGTGAAAGAAGAGAACGGTGGGATTTGCTCGGGTTGGATGGGTAGAACTCTCACGGTTGCATCTGCTTGGCGTTAACATGTCTCACTTTTTTTCTTTTTTCTTTTAAATATCTAGTTTCGAATATTATTATGATTATATTACATATGATATATAAAATATATAAAAATCACATTGTTACTAAATGTTATTTTAATGTTGGTTAGAGATAATGGAAAGGCAAAGAGTATAGAATTGGAAAATTATATGATAATAGGGTGAAAAGAAACTCTGAAAGGAAAGTCCCTAGCCTACCCTTTACCCTTCTTTCTTGGTTCTACCAAAACTACTAATAAAGAAGTGTTTGGATTCCGAGAAGAGTTGTGTTGCTAGATGTTACATTTATTGATTGTTCTGTGTACTCCTACTTGATATGCTTTTTATTTGTTTATGATCTCCACTTAAGTGTGTGAAAGGAGTTGGTTGCTGTTTGGTAGATAGTTTACTTGTATGTCATACAATGGATTGGTTTGCCCTCACATTACCGACAAATGAGGGCTCCACTCATACCTTCGTTTTTGGGGGGTTTAGTTACACTTGGAACTTCCCTCTTATTCAATTTTCCATCTAAATTTGTAACCTTTTTTTTTTTTATAAACTGCTATTAATATTAGTAATGTTATCACATTTCATCAAGTTTTGTTTTTGTTGTTGTGTAAGAATAGGTGAATTGTAGCTTATCATGTCACAAGGGGTTGTGTGTAGTGCCAATTTCAGAATGAGGAAGGGAAAAACCAAAAACCAATCCTGAAAAATTTTATACAACTATTCAAGATTATGTTACTAGGAGAAAAAAAAAACATCAAAGACTATGATTGATACCAGAAAATATAAAGACTACCATGCATGTCTTAGTATGTGTTCATTATTCAACTTTTTTTTTTTATCAGTTGTTTTCATGTTTGTTTGGTGTATTTCATAATGTCTTGGTCTTCCATATGTAACTCTTCCATTTCTAATTAAGCATAAATGTATGAAGAATAATTTTAGGTTATATAAAGCGACATTCTTCTTAGAAAAAATATAACTATATTTTATGGTTGGGAATCTATAGCACAAGTTGAAATTCAGATACACTTATGACGTGTTTGGTTCAGCTTTTGCCTTTGGCGCTCATTATCCTCATCTTCTCTTTTCATCATATAGAAAAAGAATATATATATTTTGTACCATTAGTTACACATTGAAAATATGCTATACAGGTACATTTTTTTCATGTGAACCCCAAATATGCTATTAGCCTATTAGTCTCAAGGCAATAGATCAATGTAGATGATAAAGTAAAATAAGATTAACAGTGTGCTTGGTTGGGTTAGAATTTCAAGGATGGTTGACAGTGATCACTCAGTTATGTTGCCTACACACCTAATGGGGATTGAACAGAAAATTAAGAATAAAGCATGGTTTAAGATGTCTTAATAAAAGCTATAAAAAAATTTATATGCATATAAATTTGTATGATTTCTGTTATCCATGTAAAAAGGTTGAGTATATGAATAAGTAGAGCAAGAATAATGTTAAAAAAGAATAATACTAATGAATATATTTTTGATCTGGATAAAATGTTACAGTAGAAAAATATGGTGCTTTGTTATTCTATTTATTTTTAATAAAAAATATTCAAGTTTGTAATTAAAAAATGTAGAAAATTATTCAAAGTTCTAGTTTTAAAAAATATATTAAAAGATCAGATACTTCTGCATAGTGATGAACTTCTTAGAAACCAATAGGACCATAATATCTTTTATATATATATATATATATATATATATATATATATTAGGATTATACAGTTTATTTTTATGTTATTTTTTATATGTACAGTTGAGAATTGTCCGATTAACTTGTTTTCCAACCATTATACATAATTTATGCTTTTTTTGGGTTGTTACTAATACAATTTAGTAGGCTTTGATATTCACAATATTAATTAACCAACCTAAGAACACACTTACAAACAACCTTAAGAAGATATTTAAAAAGTGTTCCCAAAATGAGATTGTTTATTTTATTTATAATGATTGCAAGATTTAAGTTTTTTCAAATCCATAATAGGTTATCTGTCAGACTAGTAAAAACTGTGTTATTACATCATATGTTTTCTTTGACAGTTGTTTAATTTCATGAAAATTAAGACAACAGCCTACAGTTTACAGAAGTTTTATGAAGAAAATAAAAATAAATCTTAGCCTTTCTTCTTATGAATTACATGGTTCTAATATTTCTATGATGATTTACTGTGTCTTTAAAGATTATTGTGTTTCAGTTATTTTAGTTTCTGAAACATTGAATTCGTGTTCATTCTCACAAAAATTTGATGAAAAACAAAATATATTTTGTCATCTTTCATATTAAAAGTTTTTAGAAGTTCTTCTTTCTTCTTCTGGAGGGTTATTAATCAGTGGATGTTTTCACGTAAACTTTGTATTATAATTCTTTTTAAACAAAATATATGCAAGTTGGATTTTAAATTTGTTAACATTCATACTCTAATTTGAGAGAGGTAGTAGTATTATAAAATTTGTTTATTATGCCATAATTTGAGAGACGTAGTAATAAGATTACAAAATTTGTTTGTTCTGATATATGTTAATTTTTTTCTGATTAATATATTTTCTATTCATTATTTTCTCTACCTATTATATGTAATAATTTTGTATGCTCTTTTTTGTGCATGATTGGTCAATGAATGAATTTATCAGAAATTTATAAACTGAGTCTTTTTATTAGTTCTCTAATATTCTATCTATATAATATGAATAATTTGAATGATGAAACATGTATTTAGCTTTTTTATACCTACCTTATATAGGTAGCCTTTCTTCTGTCCCTAACATTTTGTTCTGTAAAATTAATTTTATGTATAACTTTATAAAAAAGTCAATTTATAAAAATCACATGTTGTCAAAGTCTCAAGTGTGTTCAAATATCTTCGAAAAAACACTTTTATATATAAAAAGAAAAGTAATCATGATCAGACTTTTACAATTGGTTACAAATTCCAGAAAAAAATGTGTGAGAAATGCAAAAGGTGAGTTACTATTTGTAGAAATGGTTTATTACCCTTGTGGTGAAACTGAATAATGCCTCAGCTACTTTGTGTTCTTCTTCTTCACGAGTCATGTTTGTTCTCCTTTTGTCCTCTTTAGCTAACTCCATTCAATTTCTCACCTTCTATTTACACAATTTGTCTCTATTGTAATAATAATGTAAATGCATAAATCAATTTTATACCACAAAACTATATATAATTCATCATAATAATAATTAATAATTTCTCACCTTAAAACTGATCAAAACACCTTCTAAAAGGATAAATAAGAATTGTATAATTAATCAAAGAAAAAAAGAAGGAAGAAATTGGAATACAAAAAATGTGGAAAATCAAAGGAAAAGTATTACTATGTAGAAAAGATAAGATAGAATGTGAAAAGCATGTGCTAGTTGATTCTGTAATAGAACAAACTTTAAATTTGTGTCCATTGATCTCGCTAGGTGGATCACCACAAGACTTGCAGTTTGCTGGTTATTTCAAATTGTCAATGCATGATGGAAGGAGATTTGCTGAGGTAATACACTTTTTAAAATCAAATTAGATAAATAAATTGTTTTTAAATGTATATTAACAAAGAAAATTTGTGTTTTTGTAAGAAACATACAATTTTTTTTCCCTAAACTTAGACTCTAGATGAATATATATGTTGTTGTTAAAAGGATTTTCTAGCTGCTTGGAATTTAGAAACACCAGAAATAATTTATACAGAAAAAATTTGTTTTTCCTAGTTTAATAATGCATTTTGTATTTTTATAAAGGAGAGGTAATTGCATTCAATATACTGTATATTATCTTGTATATCAAACATAAAGATTTCTTAAATATTAAAAATTGAAACTAATTTGTTATCATACAAGAATAACCATATTACTTATATTAATTGTCTGGTTTAACAAGTCATCTCGATTTAAATATGTAAATACTTAATTTAATATTGTGATCTTATAATTATCATATATTAATATTTAAAGTATTCAATTTGTATATTAATAAATTGCACATGACATGTCTTAATTATTTATTTTTAATTTATAAATAATTGATTTTTTCACTCTTTTAAATAAATAAATATTACATTTACATATATTTTTAAGTTTTTTTGTTCTTCTAGTTTTAGTCCTTAATATTTGCTAGTTTTAGATCTTTTTGATAACTTCTTGTCGTTTTTTACCTAGTTTAATTAATTTAATAATAAAAGCAAAGATTTTAATTACTATTATTAAGAAAATAAAAAATATTTCAAATTAAGATAATTATATTTTTAAACACATTATTTAACTGAATAACATATTTGTTATATATATATATATATATTATTTATTTATTTCATAATTTTCTTTTTATTTAAAATAATTAAATTTTAAAAATCTTATAATTTATTTTCTATATATTAGTTTTGATATTATAACATTCAGTTATTATAAAATAAAGTTTGTAGTATATTATAATTAGGGTGTACCCATAGTGTGTATTTAGATTAAGAGATATAGTTTTAAAGTAAATAGAAAATGAAAGTATTTTTGAAAAATATTTATAAGTAGATTAAGTTATTTTTTATTTATTTGAAACTTTATTTTCTCTAAATTTTTAAACACTTTACATTTTTTCTAAGATCCTCGGTTTACCTATATTTATTTATTTTACAATCAGAGTACACCAATGAAAAAACAATATTCAAATTAAGATAATTCAATCAAAATTAAAATCTTAACAAAATTTTCTTTATTTAATCCATAATTGATTCTACATTTTTTTTTGTTTAGTTTGTGGAAGTTTGTTTTATTTGCTGGAATCAACTTAGGAATAAAAATGTAGTAGTAATTTAAATAAGTGAATTGTTTGTTGTATAGATATAACTTTAAAGGTTCTATCCTATTACTTTCATAGTATTTTGGATATTAAGAGTTGTTGTTCTAGCAAGACAAACTACTTCCAAGCAGGGGATAATAACTTATATATGTTCAATTATTTTAATTAAGATGTTATAGATTTATGTTCCTGAGTATTTGGTTTTTTAAAATATGGTTAGAAATGCATTCATTTTTATTTACTAATTTTGGTTGAATTTTACCTTTGAATATTAATCATAATTAGCTTTAGATATTTTTTAGTAAGCTGAGGTAGAAAAAATGAGATTACTGTAATCTTTCAAACTTGTTAAAGGAGTTATAATAGAGAGTTGGGATAAGATATTTGTTGTTTGATTGTTGTTATTTTCTAGATTTTGTACATATTTTTTGATTGACATTCAAGTGTTCTTCAAGTGTTATCATGTCAAATAAGAATATGTATCTTTCATAGGTATGATTTAAAATTTGAGCTTTAAGAAGATACCCAAACAAATCTCTCTTATATAAGATTTTCATAACTCAAATCATGAAAGTGAAAAAAGTTTTTTCATAACTCAAATCATAAATACTAACTTAAATTATTAAAGGTTATACTGAAAAGAGTTTTAGACTGGATTTAAGAGGGGTGAATTAAAATTTAAACAAATTTATAAATATTGTTAGAAAGATTGAAGGAAGAACTGAATTCTCTTAATTGAAACAATTTACTGCCAGTTCAGTAGCCACATAACAGAAAAACAATCAATTAAAATACCAGTCAACACAAGGAAAATAAATCCAATTCAACAATCAATCAGTTAAATTTTCTTTACTAGAAATTCAACCAGAAAAAGTAATAGATTAAATTTGCAAAACCACAAACTTAAATTTCAAATAAGAAAATTCAATCCATTGATTTCGAGAACAATCAGTTAAATTCTTTAGCAAATCAGTAGCATAGAAAATTAATTGATTAATTTACATAATTAATAAATTGATTTTATCAGAATTATACAATTGTGCAGAATGATCAAGAAATTATAACTTTTTACATTTAACACAATTTTATGCAATTAAGATCAATCATAATATACAAACTGAGCGCAATATAGTTTGATCAGCAAATTAAAATCAATGTAGTACAAGAAGAAACAATCAGTTTAATTTCAAGAATAGTTAATTAATAATTCATGCAAAGATAGAAATTATGCAGAATTAAAACGCGATTCAAAATTAAGGAAAGAGAGAGCAAGAACACAAGAATATTTGTTTACTTTTTCTCAAGAGCTATATTCAGTCTTCTTGCCACCAAGTAAAGAAATTTCATTAAAAATCATCAATGTTTAAACAATACAATCAAGAACCTATCTTGCACCTTGCAAGATCACACCAAACACTATGCAGAACCCTCCTACACATACAAAAGTAAATCTTATACAATTGTAGCCCCAATAAATCAATAAACTTAAAAAGTAAACACAACTGCAGCCAAATCACCACAAATCAAATTAAATGAAAGGATTGTAGTGACTTCCCTGAATTGAAAAACCAATAAAAATAGTATAGTGCAGTCATAGTGCAATTCCCTGCATTGTTACACCAAATCAATAAGGTTGCACCACTCCGCAATGACACATGCAGGCGGATGAATATAAATTTCTAGTTAAAAATACCAATCATATATCACGTAAACCTTAAACCCTAAACTTTAAACTTATATCACGTATTTTTTTCACAAATTCTTGCTCGTAGATCATTTTATACAAATATACTAGACTTTTGCAAATATACGTGAAAATAATACATGATTAGAAACAAACGTAACATATAGAAAAAGTTTAAAAAATATAATTTTCATTTCTAAATTTTTCTTACCTTATAGCTACTCTATAATTAATTTGAAAGAATTCTATATAGAACCATCAGTATATACGGATAATTATATTTATTGAGATTAAAAATTTATTTAACTTTAATCTAAATAGTAGAATACATTGTACTAAAAATTATGTATTATCTCTTTTCGAGTATTGAGTGAGTAGAGTTTAATTACTTTGAAGAGAAAATTCTCATATTACAATAAACCTCGTCAATATTTTGTCTTTTCTATTTCGTACTTATATTTTGTTCTCAACAAACTTATAGAATATTGACATTTTATCTAAGTTTGACCATGTCTCTAATGCTTAAACAAGTTTAGTTTGAAAAAAAATTATACATTAAGGAATGATTCGCTTCACTGATTTAATATATTTTTTCCTTTATTTGTTATCTTGCTTGAAGACCATTATTAGTTCAGTAATTAAAAATATTTGTTCAGAATTTTCAAAAAATATTGATTTATTTTGATTGTAAAAGAATATTTTCCTCTAATATAGTGTCTTGTTGAGTCTATTGTCACTTTCGCGAAATTAAACTAATGAAACTCAAAGATTTCCAAAAGGTTGATGCTGTATATATAGTTTTAATTTGTGAAGGACAACTCATTTATTTACATGATAATTATTCTGAGTAGAAGTAGGTTAAAGTGCAAAATAAATTTTGGTACTGTATCTTTAGACAACATGGCTATAAATGCAAAAGCAAAAAGGGGAAGCTACAGGGGGCATGAACAATAATGTAAAAGGGTAAACAATTAATATGAATAAACCTAAAATTGCAAGCCAAACAAATTCTATCACAGAATAATAAAAGGAGTGGTCAAGGACCATAAATATGAACATTAATAGCAGTAGTTAAGTGCATTTGGGTGAGTGTGGGAGAGAATAATTAAGATTCTTTTTGATTGGGGTAATCACAAATTAATTAAGTAAAGTGATTATAAAAAAGATAAATAAAAAAGAATAATGAAGAAAGAATGTTGGATTTGATGGGGTGAAATGATAAGGAGGAACATGTCACCCAAAAGTGGAGGAAGAAACCTCTGTCACTGAAAAGAGGGACTTGGAAGGAAGTAAAGTCAAAGCCTTAGAAAGATAAAATATTATTATTAACCTATGTCAGATTTTAAATGTTGGTTCTATCTTTTACATTATAGATATTTATTTTTTTGGAGATAGTTATGTTCAGGTTTGATGATTATTAAGGATGACAAATTTTTTATTTGGAATATTCCACCCACTTGTATATTTAATATTAGTGATAAACTTTTTTTAGTGCATCCAAAATCTTACACTTTTACATTGTGTTTAGTATAGATGAAACTGCAAGAAAATATTACAAAACATAGAAAATGTTAAACTTGTTTTTATTCAATAGTAAATTTAAAACATCGAAAGAAGGAAAATTGCCTTCAGGTTATAAAAAGTCTGTCTTTTGCCAAAAGTAATCCTATTCTCTATATTTTTTTTCCATCCTTGTTAATTAATTCACATGTGAGATCTGAATGATAAATGTTGATTAATCTACAAATTTGATTTTTTTAAATTTTAAATATGTTTTATAATTTAAAACCAGAAGCAAATTGGATATGTATTGTTTCAATTTATTTTAAAATATCATTCAGCTTGATTAATTCTCCATCAGAAAAGTCATTTTAGCATCAATTAAGGATTTATACCAAGGAAGGTTTAATTCATGTCCCAAAATCAATACTAAAACATAATAAAGGCATGGTTGATGCTGATAAATAATCTTTAAAAGAAAAACATAAAAGTAAGTCATATTATTACTAACATGTTGCAATTATGCTGTCACTTTTCGTGCATAGAAAAACATTATTTTTTAATGCTATCTTTATACATATTTGTGTATACAAGTTCAAAGAAAATCTTATTAACTTTGTATAGTGCTCTAACTATAAATTATAAGTATTTCAAAAGGTACTATTTTCTTTTTCTCATATTTTATCTTTATTTTTATTTGGTAAGGTGGCATGATTTTAGGTGTGAGATTAATTATTGTTAGAGAAATGTCCTCCCAAGGAAGCACTTTTTGAGTTGATAATAACATCTAGTTTGAAACACTTAAGGTAAGTTGTGTATGGAGCATATATGTCTATGTTGGATTGATGTGGTACAAGACAAGAAGAGCCTTCACAACTACACCTACACTCATCTTTTTCTTTCACCCTTTCACTAATATTTGTACCTTTTTCTGCTTTCACATGTCCTATCTAAGAGTAATGGCTCTACTGTGTTTTTGTGCTACTTTTTAAAGGAAAATTCTTGTGTGAAGTTAGTGATATCAAATAATAGACCTTGGAAGCTAAGTATCTCTAGTCATAAGAGGCTATTGTTCATGCAACCTATTATCAAATATCTCAAAAGAAGTAACACTCTAAGTAAAATCCAATATTGAGCCTATTGCATAATTTGTGGAGGATTAGGTTACTAGTTTTCTATCTTATTTATTTATATTATTATAGAATTTAATAGTGTTTATTATAATAATATTTCAATCATACATGACATGATTAACAAATGGTATATTATTAGTCAAAGTTGACAAAAGTAACACATTAACATATCACTTAATATTATCCCTACAATCTAATAGAAAATATTACATTGACTTATTTTTAAAAATTAAATTAAATTAAAAATATTCAAAATATGAGATGAAATTAAAAATTATTACAGTAAATAACAAAAAAAACTATTAAACTTTATTAAGAATAAATTACATTAAAAGACAGTCTTTCTTTTATTTACGCCTGTTTATATTACATAGACTATTCCTTTAAATTTTATTAACGTTACACTTATATCCTGACTAAAATGTCAATTTAATAATGAAAAAACAAGAAATAAAAATATCATTTTAAAAAAACTTTGAAAATATTTAAATTATTTTTATTTCTATTCTTATTATTTATTACTTATTAGGATGAATAATTATCGAGTTTGTTGTAATCTACATTTATTATGCACTGGGATAAATTGTTTATTATTTCGTAGGTTGCCACGATTATATTAGCACCATGGATCATACAATTATTTAACCTGCTGATAAAAAAAAAATACAATTATTTAACCTTTTCTATGAATAAAAAATAGAAAGTATGTTAAATAAAATAACGGCAGCACACATACTCCATCACTTAAATTTGGACAACTTCTTTGTAAAATAAAAAAATACAAATAAATAAAATAAATTCCAGTTAAAATTAACTTACATAAGCTAATTCCTATAATCTCTCACATAACTTATCTAGAAGATTATATTTTCATAAAAAAAGTATATATGTTAGAATTAATATAGTGCAATTGACAAATAATTTTGTCTTCTAAACATATAGAATATCAATTATTTGATTTGTACTCATAAAAGAATATTTGTTTCTAGATGCTTGTATTTAGATTTTTTTACTTTTGATTAAAAAAATAGAAATTATATATATTGTTGTGAATATATGATTTTTACTAATGGGTTATATCTCTAACATGATTGATTATCGAGTTTAAAAGTTTAGTTTTATCATTAGTTTGCGTAAAAAGACGCAATTGCGTTACACTTTTTCCGTCAAATTTCCTGATTTACGATGTAAGAAAAATGCAATAACAATGTAAATAAAATTATATTGTTTATGTCAGGCCCTATTTTGTATAATGTAAAACTTTTTAAAACTCTGACACGAGCTTCTTCTACACCATGCGTAAATAATGTTTCTTATTCTCTACCTTTTTTAGTTACCTAAATTTCATTTTTCTTTTGGTTTCTCCGATTGCTTTGGCCTGGTATAAGTTTCTGTCCGGTTGAATTTAGCTAACGTTTTGTATTGAGCTTAGTTTCTAACCTTTTATTTTTATTTAAAATTAATGTTATGGTAGTTTTTGACATCTCAATCATTAAAAGGGATATATGTCTCTGTTAGATTGTTGCTTAGTTTTGATATTGAAGTTATGTTATCTTTATTCAAATCTATAAATTTTAAATTATGAATATTATTAATTTGTTAGAATAAATGAATGTCTATTAGATATTTAAATTAGAAATTTGAAACTTAAGAATAAAAAATGTTAGTTCCTAAGAATGACTTAGTTATTAAATCACTAGTTTATAATTTTAAAGATTAAATTATAAATAATTTATGATAGAAAAAGTTTAGATTGAGTATAGGAATAAGTTGTATGTAATATGTGATGATATTCGTATGTTTTGATATACTAATTTTATTTATATTAAATATTATTCATGTACATATTATATTGATATTTAGTTCAAATAGTTAAACACATAATTTTTAGATGTTGAATTGTCGAGTTCGACATTTAAAAGAAAATATTTTTTATAATTTGTTAATACGTATATATTGTACGTCTATCTTAAATTTGATAAAATTTTGAATCAAACTATTTTAAGTTCTTTTCTTAATATACTTGATTATGTTGATTTGTCACTACTTTTATCAAATTTATAATAATAGATTTTGTTTGCATGTGTTATAAAATTATAAAAAATATTTTTTCAAATGGGTAGGGCATTGCTTTTAACTAAAAAAGTTTAAAACAGTGATAATTTTATATTGTATGTTTGATGATGACAGATTTGCAACATATGTAATAATGGAGCGAAGTTCGATGAATAACACTTTAAGCTGAGTTTAAGAGAGAGATGAATTGAACTATTAAAACTTTACCTAAAAATTATTTAAAAAGCAATGGAAGTTTTCACTAAAATTGCTTAACTACAGTTTGTAAGCACACATCAGAAAAACAAGCAATAGAAATTTAAAAACAATCGATTTAAATTTCAAACAACTTATCAAAAAAATTAATCAATTGAATTACCAAATCAATCGATTGAAAAATCTACCAAAATTTTCAACACAAAATATCAATCACTTGAAAAACAGTAAACAATCAATTAAACAGACAAAAACAGTAAATCTAAAATTCTGAAATTGTCACTAAAAGAAATTTCATTGATTGAATTTTAGAAATAAATTTGTATTGTGACTTTTTAAATAAAATCAATTGATTGAATTACAGAGTTAATCGAATGAAATTTTATGAATTAATCATGTGACAAAATAATCAAGCTAATTCACTTAAAATCAGTGAATTAGTGCAAAACACTAAGAGAAATCAAGTCTAATTAAAAGATGATTAAGCAGTGAAAAACAATAAGTGCAGTAAGCTTATTAAACCAATTTCAAACCAGATTAAAACAGAAAATTAGTGAGTGCAGTACTAAAAATCAATTGGTTGATTTTAAAAAAAAGTTGATTGATTTTATCCAGATGTAGTGATTATACAACAAAATCAAATGCAATTCAAGAGTGAGAGAGATAGAGAGAGAGGTCAAACACAAAAGATTTATATTGGTTCACTCTTCCTCATAGGCTATATCCAGTCTTTCTTGTCAACAAGCAAAGAAAGTTCACTAACCACACTCAATTGTAAATCCTATACAATTAAAAATCCTTCTTGCACCCTGCAAGAAACTCAAGAAACCTTGTAACACCCTGCTATACACATGAAAAACCAAACTACACCATAAAAGAACACTACTGCACAACTATAGAATCCTATAGCAGTTCCAAAACAACAAATTCAATGTAAATTTTATACAAAATCACCATTATAACTGTTATGAGACAAAAAACATGCTTAAGATCCAGTTGTAGAAACTGATGTAGACAAGTGCAAAGATATCACACACTAGTGGAAGTACACCAAGAACCTTTTCTTGAAGATTTCTTGATTAAAGATTCACTTAGCTCTCCTCAAAATTATTTTTCTCTTATATTGATTCATAAAACAGTGTTAATTCTCAGTTCTCTCTTTTTTGTACTCTGTATATTCAGAAAGGTTATGAAAAATGTGTTTTAAAACAGTTTTTAAGCAGATTTAAAAAATAGTTACTTCTTATAACAGTTAGTTATGAGAAATCAATCAATTAAAAGTCCAGTTAAATCGAATGATTTTACTTAATGGTATTTTTCAATCAATTGATTTACAAAACAAACAATTGAAAATCTCTTAACTTTATTTTTACTTGTTTATCTTTTTTTCAAAATAGTTTCAAATTAACTTCTTAAAGCTTCTTGGATCAACCACTGATTTATGAACCTTGTATGTGATGTAATCAACA
>Ga0099825_1004749_pt1 | contig 17706 bp, 15 predicted proteins | sample SiratroredBW_FD_76838 | JGI IMG/M metagenome (GOLD analysis project Ga0099825, IMG submission 76838) | Root nodule microbial communities of legume samples collected from California, USA - Siratro red BW | ecosystem: Host-associated > Plants > Roots > Nodule | place: USA: California | collected...
AAAAAGAAGAAATAAGAACCTCAAGAAATAAAAACAAAAAAACAAAAAAAGAAGAAACAAAAAAAAGAATAAAAAAAGAAAAAAAAAAAACAAAAATAAAAAAAAAGAGAAACAAAAAAAAAAACAAAACAAAAAAAAAAAAAAAAAGTAAAACAAGATTACACAAACCAGAGTCGCAAGCCCACCAAGTAGAAAAGGAAAATAAAACAGAAGAAGATCACACTCAGGAGTAGCAGAAACACAAGAGACCAAACAGAAACATTGATTATTTGAAATCAACAACGTTCATTTTTCAAAATAAAAACTAAACAAAGAAAATCAAAAGGCAACGGATACGACCAGGCATTAATTTAATAGTTAATTAGTAAGAATACAATCAGCCAACAACCAAGCTGATGCAGTAAACGAAAAGACCACATTATCCTCAACCCCACCCTTATCCGTTAAATCCAAAACCCTCTTTCTTGAACGACTACGACAAACATTCTCTCATTATTGATTAATCCCATCAGTAAACAACACCAACAGCAGAAACCATACAAAAGAAAACGAATTATCGCAGACCTACACCCTAAAATCATCCAAATTTCTTATAAATTACTCAGAAAAAAAAAAAAGGAAAGCTAAAAGAATATAAAGGAAACAGTGGTGTGCCCAGTTTCCTTGTTCTCCGAATTGCATAACCCTAAAAGAAAGAAAACCTGAAATTCAGGGCTTTGTTGAAGAAGAAAAAGTGAAACCAACTTTTCCAATTCCAATTGTCCTTTATCAACTTTCCCATGAGACATAAACTGAACAAAAAGAAAAAAAAAATCCAAACAAAAGATGTATAGAGACAGAGAGAGATATATAGAGAGAGAGAAACTCACAAGGCTTCAAAACTGTAAAAGAAGAAGAAGATTGCCCAGAGGAATTCGAAATTGCAAGGGAAGCAGAGGTTTTTAATTGTGGGTTAAGAAAAAATAATTTGAAAAAAAAATGAAGGTTTGACTGAGAAATGGTAACGGAAAATATGATTGGAATGAGAAAATAGAAAATGAATTTGAAAAATGGAATTGAAATGGGGAATTAATGATTTTACCCTAATGATTAAGAATGAGAAGGTGTGAAGAGCGTTGGAAGGGAAGCAGTGAGTGGGGGAATATTTGAAAAAGGAAAGGGCAAAATGGGGATGAAATTAAATTCAAAAGCTTCGTATGCCGCGCGGAATATGCGGTTCAGAATAGGAGCGTTGTTTCGTTGGATCATGCGCAGCGCAGCCTTCCACTGTCGTTTCAATACACTCACTAGTGGGGCCCACACTTTTACTTTTCTAAACATTTTTATTCATTATTTCCATTGACCTTAAATCAAATTATTTCGTTTATTTATTTATATGTTAATTTATTTTACTATTCAAATACGTGTTTTTTTAATACAAGTCCAAAGCCTGAATCCGAAGCTGTTAATGCATGGAGCACACTGACATTATTATTATTAGAACCTTTTTTCTGGGTGATGATGCAACTTTATTTTCAAGAATAAAATTAATCATGATAATGATTTTAAGACTATTTAATTAATATTTCTTTCGACATTTTTTTTTAATATTTCTCCTCTCCAATTCCTCTTTTAAGCTTTTTGGTTAGAATACTTTAGCACTATTTTAATATACACATTCCTTAACTTTAAATAAAAAGAAAATAGAGTTTAACTATTTTCCATACAAATGATTGTTATGCTTTTAAGTAATTAAAATTATCTTACGAATAAATTTAAAATCAATGATCTAACTATGTATAATAATTTATGGCTAAATAAATAATATTTAAATTATATCAATATTATTTAAATTCAAATGTATAGCTCTCTACCGTTTTATATAGCGTCTACAATTAAATATAGAAAAGCAAAGAGACATGAAAATAATCGTTTTATATTTGTGTATTTTTAGCATCGTAATGCATATTTTAATCGTGCCTTGTAATGTTTAAAGTGTATATTAAGAATCATTCAAATATGAAATATTGATGAATAAAATTATAAATAAAAATTATGTTGATAAGTTATTATTGTATACCATCAATAAGTAGGAAACGACTCTATATATAGTTTTTAAAATGAATTTTTAATTTTAATACATTGTTAATATAAAAATTCACACTCTCAACTCATTACAAATTAACATAAACATAAACATGAATTTGAATATAATTATATCGTTCACAGAAGCCCACGATGGGATAGAATGATGTCCCATACTTGTATACTATTACTGTGTTTTAATTAAAGTTCAATAAGCATGCATTATTATTGCAGAAAAATTCACTATTTAAAAAATCAAAAATATTTCCATAAATAATTATTCTAAAAAAGTTGAAGAATATTAAAAGGTTTTACAGAATTTTGCAAATATTATTTATATGATAATTCATATTAGATGATAAGATGAAAAAAAAAGTTACATCTTCATTACAGTCCAATTAATTTATAAAAAACAGTCACGGTTATGATTATTATGATTTGAAAATGGGCATTTTATTCTTCAACAAGAACAATAAAAAAAATTGCAGAAATCAAGGGGAAGAATGATTATGAACATCATGCACCAGCTGCAAGAGGAATCATTTTTCACTCTAATTATTATGAACATAACAAAAGGTACAAAATTTAAAAGGTTATGCCATGCATAATTATGTGCCATAAAAGAGAAACACCATTGGAGAAAGAGTGGGTGTGGATGCCATGTCATGCTAAAACTTTTGTTCTAATTTGCCAATTTACACAAAGAAATATTCAATTATTTTGTTAAATAATTTAACCATGTAATTAAGATTTTTAGTGAAAGAGGGTTTTAAAGAGTATTTATAACAAGTTAAATGTTATAGTCCATCACTAAAAGTTATATTAAAAGATTAAAAGGTATAATAAAAGATTAAAAGAATTAAAAGATATGATTTTATATTAAATGAGTATTAAAAGATTAAATGAGTATTAAGTATGCAGTTATGATTTTATATTTAAAAGGTATATTAAAAGATTAAAAGAATTAAATGTATATAAATTATGTATAAAAAAAATTGCAAACATTGAAAAGAATGTTAGAATGGTGATTGAAATTGAATAGCTTTGATGGGCACGATTGGCGGAACATTATGATTGGAGAAAAGAGAATGAATCTTCTCTTTCACTTCTGAGACAAGGAGTGCACAAATAAATCTTTGTCTTGTTTGTGACTTGTTTTAGAAAATTATACATTATTTCACCTAAATTCTAACAACTTTTTATAAAGTATAAATCACAATTCAAATTTTTAGTTTCATATTAGCAAATATAGTGTTTCTGCTACTAGCTCGAGCCAAGTTACTTCTTTAACCTCGTACTTTAGTTAAGGAATTTAGTTAAGGAATTGAAGTATAGAATTACTTGTGTTAATAATTTTATCGGGTTGCTTCTATTAATATTCTATAATACCTTTCATAAATTTTGATAGTAAGAATGGAAATGAGAAAAATTTAGATTTCACATTATATTTATTTGTATGGTATGTTATATGTATTTAATCTTATTTTAATGTTGATTTAAATAACCGCTATTTCAAAATGTGTATTTAATTGTTTCCACAGTTTAAATTATAAGATCTAATTTATTTGAATTAGAGAATGATGTTTAAATTAAATGAGAAATATTTCTTAATATTATAAATATATTCAAATATTTATTAGGAATATTTTCTATCGAAAACTATCAACTATATATACTTTTTCATAAATTTCTCAATTATTTATTTTATTTTGGTATATCATGTCACATTTTTAAAGAGATTATCCATAATAGTTTAAGACAAATCTATCAAAATCTTAATTTAAGTATTTTTTATTTTTTAATAGTTAATTTTTTTTTCCCTCTTGCTTTTTATTCAAAAGGTTCTCACTTTCTTTATCTTGATCAATTGAGAAATAAGAATTTAAGTCTTTTAAGTTAAGAGTATTTAAGGTTTTCAATATATGAAAAACATGGTAATAAATGAAATAAAATTGAAGATCACAAAGTTTGGAATTGACAACTCACAATAATGGTGAATATTGAATATAATGGATTTAATAAATTTTATTATGACTATAAGATCAAAAATGGAGGAAATTGTTTTAGATATGCCTCAACACAACGGTGTAGGTAAATGTATGAATTGAATATATGTTGTGTCCACTAAAAAAGTCTGGAGTTTACGTTCATAGTAGACTTACCAAAATAATTTTAGATAAAAGCAATCAACACAACAACCTACTCAGTCAGCTGAAGTATATCAATATCATTGAAGTAGAAAATAATAAAAGAGGTATGAAGTGAAAAAGAGGTAAATTTGTAATATCTTAGAGTTTTTAGTTGTGTAGAATATGTACATGTTAGTGATAAAGGAAAGAAAAAACTTTACCCCAAATTGAAAAAAAAAAAAGAAGAAGAAGTGGACTTTCATTATTTATAATGTGGATGAGTTTGATTATCACTTGTGAGATAAGGGAAACAAAAAGATGATTGGTAGTAAAGATGTGATTTTTAATGAAAAAGTAATGTACAAAGACAGAAACAATACATACATCAACAACTTCTAATACAACAGTCAACTTCTAATACAACAGTCTAGTGTAAGTAGAAATGGATGATGTTTCAAAAAATCCTATAATTAATATTCGTCGATCAAAATAATCAATTGAAATTAACAATGACTAATAATTTGACACACTAAAGCCTTTTACTCCAACTCATATTTGGAAATAGTTCAACCCTATATGCCTAACAAAAAAATAATTTAACTATATAATATTAAAATAATAAAAGGGGAATGGGTCTAAAAAATATGAAGAAGCATATTAGACTTTAGATGTTAGTAAGTGGAAATTTGTCATGAAATATCAAAAAAGGTATTTAATATCCAATCAAATATGGAAACTAACAGAATTGCCTATTGAAAATACTTCACAAGAAACAAGTGTATTGAATAAATCTCAGATGTGAAGTGATTAAATGAATTTTGAAATATTTACTAGGCATTAAAGTGAAGTGTTTGTAATTTAGCCAAGGAAAGTTAAAAGTACAAAACTATGTAGATATAAAATTTAAAGGTAAAGTTTATCACAAAAAAGTATCATAAATTATATTTTTCACCTTAAATACTACAATTATTAGTTAGAGTTAGATATCTTGTATACAAAAGCTCCTAGTGATAATAAAGTTAATGAATAATTAATACAATCTCAAACTTTGTCATAAGATTTGAGATCCATTCTAATCAACTTTGGATAGTGAGAATCAGAATGTGACATATTTGATACAAAATTTAATTTTTGATTATAAAACAAAATTCATCCCTCTCCATTATCATTTCATAAGATCTTTCCTTAGGGATAAAGTACTAATATTAAAATAAGATTTTAGCAAATACAAATATAATAAACATATTTCCAAAGCTATGCTCAACTTTATATATATTTGATCATATGTATAATTTTGATTTTTAGATCTCATTTTCACCATAAACATTATTCTATAGTTCTTCATACTCAATAGACGCATAGAAATCGTAAGTTTTTCCGTTAGCATATTATATAAAATCTTGGTGTTGTATAAATTACATTTTATTCAATATTTCTGATAGTCCGAAGTTGTTTGATTGTGTTTTCCAAGCACAATGTTAACATTGTCTTGTTGCATTAGATTCACCAAATAACTCCTACTTTGACTCACCAAAAATATTTGTTTATATAGATTCACATTTTTCAATTATAAAATGTGGGCATGGCACGAGTGTGTCTCCCATGTCCCTACTCAAACCTTTGTGTCTCCCATATGTTTATATACAAGATGCTCATTATGTTTTAACTGGTTAATTATCAAACCAAAATCATATACAATACTTCTATACCCCACCTTGTAACAATAATTATCTGAAAAAAATAAAATAAAAACTACAAGTTCTTTTGTCATTATGTTATGCCATTTTACTAATTAACACAATATGGAGTTCTTTGTTTTAGTTATCATGACTCTGTTTGATTTGGGAGAAAAAAATGTCATTTCATGGATGAAATAGACCCTATTAGAATGGATCTTTGCTAAATAAAAAAAAAGATAAAATAAATAAAAAAGATGTTCGTCAATTGTTTATGAAGGTGATGCAACTTGGAAATTCTTCTATTTGTGTTTATCAGTCAAAGGACTTTGAATTAGTGAACCAATTCAACAAATGCTTATTTTTTTTTTCTCCGGCTTTTCCTTACTGCACTCTCATAATTACTATTTGCACCCTATAATTTTAAAATAACCCTTTCTACCTTTTACAGTGGTAACTTCCCAGATTATTTATTTAAAAAGTATTTTGAAACAAACTTTTTAGAATATAATTTTTACAACAACTTTAACTTGCTTTCTGAAATGAATTTTACTAGTTAACATTTTACATTTTACTCTCTCTATTCTACTTCTTCTCAATGACTTCTTCTCAATGAGTATAGTGAAGAACGATGGTGCAATTGAAAGTGCAGTGAAAAAGAAGACACAATAATGAGAATGACTATAACTACGATGACACGATGCATAAAGGGAAGGTATTTTAGTCTTTTTATTGTTATTATAAGAGTGCAAGTAGTAGTTACGGGAGTGCAGGAAAGAAAAACCTCTTTTTTTAAGTACTTTTTTCACTTAATCTGGGCATTTGACCATAAATTCACTAGCCACTTTTACACGATTATTAACTACACTCCTTTTTATACTAATGTGCACTCCCTTCTCCTTGCTTCACTTAACACACTTTTTGATCATATGAATTTGGTTGTTGAATTATATAATAATTCAATTTCTAGTTGTATGAATTTATTCCTTGAATTCATGATAAATAAACAAAAATAAACCACATTTTTTGTTACAATCTTATGAAATGAGTATGAGTATACTCATGAATGTATTTTTTAATTGTTAAATACTACGTATACAATGTACAAACATTTTAGATGAGTTAATTTATGATTTTTTTTATACACTAATAATTAATAATAGGTTAGGATACATTTAGACAAAACCTCAAATACACTATATTTGAATAAAAAAAGTTATAATTATATTGGGGAAGTCTTCTTACTCACGAAAATTAACAATAATTAAGTTTTAATTAACTTACAACTAATATAATTTATCTAGCAAGGTGATGGTAATGAGGTTACTTTAATTACACATGTCATTTGATGTATGTGTCTCTGTTATATTAACTTGTCTCGAAATAAAGTTCAATCAATTCGAAATTTTAACTTGTCTCGAAATAAAGTTCAATCAATTCGAAATTTTTTAATCAATGAAACTAAATTAAAAAAGAAATCATAAAATAAAAAGAGCCATTAAACTTTATATATAAATTAATGATTTACAACTAAAGTATAGTAAGTAAATACTAAAATTTGGTTATTAAAAGACTGAAACATTATATGATCAGTTAACAATAATTGTTTATAATATTTTTCAATAAATAAACAAATATATTATTTTAATGTGAGAAAAGTAAAATTCTTTGTAGATGTGTTTTTCTTCTCTTTAAGAGTTCATCTTCGTAATATAAATTAACAAAAAAAAAAAAACTTAAAATATAAGTAAGTTTTTATTTTATATTTGTATAATATGAAAAGGAAAACATTTAAAAATGAAATTTTTATTTTATATTTATAAAAATTATTCTATAATTTATACATTATAAATGTTTTTAACTAGATAATACAACTACAAAATACACCATAGTTTATTACATAATTATATTTTTTATACCCTAATAATAATAATAATAATAATTTAATTTAAAAAACTATCTTGATCACACTCTTCCTCTTCTTCCAAGTAGCTTGAAGACTCTGTTCTTCATATTTCTCGCCCTTTGCCTTCGCTCCTTTCTGCCCCATCGCAAACCCTAACCCCATACAAATTTGATTTGAAGCAGAAGAAGTGAAATTGGAGTCTCAGAGACGAAAAGGAAATGGCTTACGGTGGTGCAGGTCCTGTGGGTGGTTCGGGTTCTGCATCCACCATTAAGCAAGTGAAATTGGAGAGAGAAAGCGAACTCAGAATAGAAGTGGGTAACGACGCACCACTTCGCCTTCGACTCCTCAACGGCACTGCCGAGATTTTTGGCACCGAGCTTCCTCCCGAAATCTGGCTCAATTTCCCTCCCAGGCTCAAGTTCGCCGTAACTTCTCTCTTGACCAAATTGTTCGTTGTGTTCACATTTCCTTTCTTTGTCTTTTGATAAGGGGCATGTTACTTTGTTTCAGGTGTTTACTTGGTTTGGTGCGACCATTGAAATGGACGGCGCTACTGAAACTGATTATACTGCGGATGAGGTGAGCCATTGTAGTAACCCTATTGAATGTTTTCTTTCTAAATTATTGGTAAGGAAAAAAGAAAAATATAACACTACTTGAGAAATCAGTGATTAGGAGAATGCAACTTTTTGAGTGCAGACTCCAATGGTTAGCTATGTAAATGTGCATGCCATACTGGATGGAAGAAGAAGTCGAGCAAAAGCTTCATCACCTGATGATTTTGAATCTTCTCAGGTATTTTTTTTAATGCACTTTGCTTAATTGGCTTGTTGGTTGACAACAAGATTTTAAATTATGGCTGTGGTTTTGTCTCTTTCCTTGATATTATGAGAAATTGCAGACAAATCCTACTGACAAGGTCACAGTTGTGGTGGTGGAGTCTCTTAAAACCTTGATGTTGGAGCCAAAATTGTGGCCATGGACATATTTTAGAACCTTGGTTGACTTATAAGTTGACTTGATAAGTGTTTTTTGTTACTTTTGAGTGACTTATAATTTTCAATGTTAACATGAACTGTGAAAAATAATGCTTTATTATACGTAATTATGTCGAGAGACCTGAAAGCTTTTGATTTTATCGTATGTGTAAAGCTTGTGGTATGTGAATTTTGTTTTTCAGGGTCCTAGGGTCATTGTTGTAGGACCTACTGATTCTGGAAAGAGTACCTTGTCAAGGATGCTTCTTAGTTGGGCGGCTAAACAAGGTTGGAAGCCTACCTTTGTTGACTTGGATATTGGCCAAGGCTCTATAACAATTCCTGGATGCATAGCTGCCACTCCAATTGAAATGCCCATCGATCCTGTGGAAGGCATTCCGCTTGAAATGCCTCTTGTTTACTTTTACGGACACGCAACTCCGAGGTGATTAGTGATGTAACTTCTATTATACATCGGCAAAACTATATAAAATTTTTCATTGATTTGAAGTTTTTAAATTATTGGTAGCACGTTAAGGAAATGCAAATCCAATCCAAATGTATTTGTTTTTCCAGCAACAACGTAGAATTGTATAAAGTGCTTGTCAAGGAGCTCTCAGGGATGATTGAGAGACAATTTACTGGAAATGCTGAATCTCGAGCTTCAGGCATGGTGATAAATACTATGGGATGGATAGAGGGAGTTGGCTATGATGTAATTGGCCTTGGAAATTTACTTTATTACTGTTAAACTGAACTGATCGCTGTTCAGACATGTAACTTACTGATAATTTTGATTATAGTGCTCTTTCCTTGCTCACTATTTTTTGTGTGTCTATTGCAGTTGCTCTTGCATGCAATTCGTACATTCAAGGCCAATGTTGTCTTGGTTTTAGGTCAGGTATGTGCTTTATATATGTATACTGTGTACTATTTTAACATGTGCATAATTTCATATTCTATATTAGTTATGCTTGGAAAGACAGTTCCAATGATGCCCACTATCAGATTTTTTGAATATCATAATTTCCTTCTACATGTTATTAATTATTGCATTCTGTGGAAGCTCAGCATCTTAGTCTTTCTTTTGAACTTCTTATAGGAAAAACTATGCAGCATGCTCAAAGATGTGCTTAAGAGTGAGCCCAAAGTAGATGTCGTGAAACTTCAGAGGTCAGGTGGAGTTGTATCTAGAAACGCAAAAGTCAGGCAGAAGGCCAGAAGTTATAGGATAAGGGTAAACCTACGTGCCTACTTTTGAATATCTTCCACATTTGCTAACCTCAAATTGATCTTTTCCTTTTTTTTTTTTTTTTTCATTTTTGAGGATTTCAATTTAAACTATGAAAGTCTGTTGTCTCAGAGAATTTGTTCTACTGAAATTATTTGTTAATATATATGTTAAGTGCTCAGAAATATGTAGGGCAAAAAAATTCATTGTTAAGTAACGAAAACCAGTCTCTCGTAATGACTATAACTTACAAGCAATGGTTTTGTATTCTGAAAAAAAAAATTGTTAATTTGAGTGAATTTCCGTTGTCAACATAAATAGTGAAACGGTTGGCAAATTTTTTCTTTTTATCTTGGAATTTGTGGCTTCTTCAATATTTTTGTACCCTTAGTTGGTGTTTATAAAGTGTATTCTTGTGCAATCTAAAAACTATATTGACAGTAGATGACTTTTACAAATCGAACAATTTGTTTATTAGCCTTGGGGAGTGTAGTAGGATGGGGGTTTTCTTTTCTCTCCTCCCCCTGGACACTGTTTAACACAATTTCCTGTTCAACTATTTTTGGTCTAACTGAAATTGCTGCCATTTGATTTTGACGCAGGAATACTTCTATGGCCTTTCAAATGATCTTTCTCCACATTCTAATATTGCAAATTTTAGTGATTTGTTTGTTTATCGAGTTGGTGGTGGGCCACAGGCCCCACGCTCAGCCTTGCCAATTGGAGCAGAACCTGCTGCAGATCCAACAAGAGTTGTACCTGTAAACATAAATCGTGATTTGCTCCATCTAGTCCTTGCTGTCTCATTTGCCAAGGAACCTGATGAGATCATTTCCAGGTAACTGCGGTTCTAATTTGAATCATTTTTAAGTTTTAAATTTCTTTGAGCCCAGTAAGTTTGATCCAAATATTTTTGCTTGTTGTAAAGTGACGTGGTTGCTTGTATGTGTGAGGAATAGTGGTGTCCCTTGTACAAATATGGTGACACTTGAGAGATTTGTGTATCAATTATTATTTGATAAGCTGTGTGGGTCAAATGGAAAGTGGTTACTTTTGATACTGTTAATTTGAAGTCTACCTGAAATGATCTATCCAATATGATTTGATTTGCTTTTATGGAGATGATTATTCTTAAAACTTGCATAAAAATGGCCTGTCTTGAGATATTCCTCAGAGACATTCAAAGCTACCAATTTTATGAATACCCAATCTTTTTGTATATATTACCTCTGTTGTCTATTTTTTTTTAAATAGTAAATCAGCTTTAAGCCTCAGAATGTTATGCCCCTCTTCTCCATTCCTAGCTTCCTACAAGTATACATCTTCTTACCATGTCATGTCTTTTCTGGTGCAGCAATGTTGCTGGGTTCATTTATGTAACAGACATTGACATTCAGAGGTTTGCATCGTTCCATTTAATGATTCATTTTATTTTACAGTTTATGATGCATGATTACATTGTTGTTTTGTAACTTACAGAAAGAAGATAACATACCTTGCTCCGTCTTCTGGAGAACTTCCAAGCAAGTATTTGATAATGGGATCCTTAACATGGCTTGAAACATGAACTAATGAACAGTGTTGTACTGGAAAATCTCTCGCCACATATATTTTTATGGTTCGCCAGTTTTGTGTCGTGATCAAAATGTAAATACTAATTTAGCTTAGATCCTGTTGTGAGCAGTTGTTTTGCGTGGTGGGAAGTTCCTTATGATTATTGGTATCAAATCTTAACAGCAGAACCGGGTGACAATGTCATTTTTAAACATGTGTCCATGTCGTAATAGACAATTTTGTTCTGTTCAACTTTAACATGAGAATATCTATTTCTGTTTGGCTTAGTTTATGTTGCGAATGGATAAATAAATTCTTAACAATGTTTTAGCTACTTTTACTGTTTTTTTTTTAATAGCCATTGTCGACCAATATTGTGTATATGTAAGGGAAAATTTCAATTTGAAGTCAACAATAAAAGCAAATTCACTTGAAAAAACACATTTTCGTCTTTTATTAAAGAGGGTGTTGTGAATGTTATTCAACGGTGCTACTTGCCCAGCAGATATTCGCAGATTTATAGATTGCTATTTGTTTTTTAATTTCTCTATTCCTTAGTGTATGTAACTAAGAAAGTTAATTCATTTAATTAATAATATTAAAATCGACCTATAATTGTAATATTACTTTCAAAGTTACTTTTTGACAATTAATGTATAAAGGGATAATAATAGAATTATCGTTTTAAATTTTAAAACTAAACTATTTAACTCCTAAATCTTCATAACATTTATTATTTATGGACTAAAAAAATTAATATTGTTTTGGAAAATAATACTTCATACAAGAAATCATCAAAAAAAGTCTTATAAAAACAAATAAAAAAAATTTAAGACAAGTAAATTAGGCATATTAATTCTGTGGCTAGATCTAATTTCATTAATACAAGTAAATTCAACTTTTTTGAATTTTTAAAATAAACTTCATTAGCCATGGAGATTTTTATTAATGGAACTATTACACCTTTAAAAGTTTTTAAGTGCTCCTATAGTTTATTTAGTTTTTAAAGTTTATATATTAATATAATTTTTTCAATTAAGACAACAAAGTCTGCAACATAAATTAGTTCATAAGTGATGATAGATATTCAACCATAAAAAGTAAACAATGTTATACAACATTTTTTGAGTGAAATCAAGTGTAACTGTTTTTTTTTTTTTTTTTTTTTATGAGAAACACTTTTATTTAAACTAAAATTGAATAAGATTCATACAAATTGTAAATTTTTCAATTCAAATATTTAATAATTACACATTAAAGAGATAACTAAATAAGCAAAAAAAAAAATTGAAAACATTGAAGTATTAAGATCGTGTTAGAAAAATTAATCCAAAAAATTTAATGAAATTAAACAAGGGTAAATTAAGGCAAATATAAAAATATTTTTTTTTAGAGTAGAAGCATAGTTTATCCAATCCACTTAGCAATCTGAGATTCTACTTTCTTCTCCGTTGTTCCCAATGGAAATGGATTCCCTTCCCAACGGCAACAACGCCACCGGAACCCCGATCGCCGCCGCCGCCAACCCCGCGCCGGCTCCGCCGTCGAACCTTCCCCAACTGACGGAGTCTCTGAAGCTGGAGCACCAGTTCCTCAGGGTCCCTTTCGAGCACTACAAAAAAACCCTCCGCGCCAACCACCGCGCCGTCGAGAAGGAAATGTCCGCCGTCATCTCCGGCGTCAACGAAGCCGCCGACCTCTCCCCAGACGACGCCGTCAACCATCTTAACTCCCTTGTCTCCCGCCTTCAAGGGCTCAAGAGAAAGGTACACTGCTGACCTAATTTTCTTGATTTGAATTTCGATTCATCGCGTGATGCACAAAAGAAAATGTATTATCGATTAGCTTAGTTAATTTTGTATTAGCAGTGCTAAATGATATTCTGTGTGATGTGGTTAGTGGTTACTATGTGTACTTATGATCTGTAGCATGGTTCTTGGTTCATGTTGTTCCAATGATTGGTTACGTTTATTAAGTATAACTGTTGCTTAATTGGAAATTTATGTTCAGCTTTGGTGAGTTTTTTGATGATCATGATTTGGATTTTTGTGAAAATATGTTAAAGTTGGAGGAGGGAAGTCGGGCAGAGCAATTGCAAGCACATAAGTGTCGAGTGCGTCTCGATCACTTAGAATCCGCCGATGCGGAAAACATGTCAGAGTGGAATAACACTCGCTTGAAGCGGATTCTTGTTGATTATATGTTGAGGATGTCATATTATGAAACTGCAGTGAAACTTGCTGAAAGCAGCAACTTGCAGGTAATGAACAATGTGTGATTGTTTGAAATGGGCATTTTCTTTTGGTATTGGTTCTAGCAATAATGTCACTCATGTTGGTGTCTCAGGATCTTGTTGATATTGATGTATTCCAAGAAGCAAAAAAGGTTATTGATGCTTTGCAAAATAAGGATGTTGCACCTGCCCTATCATGGTGTGCTGATAACAAATCAAGGCTGAAGAAGTCTAAGGTTCTTATTGCTGTTTGATCTTTTTAATCGTTGGTGCACCATGCCCATAGGCTGAGTCATAGCTTAGGCTTTTTGGGTTTATTTGGTTCTAGAGTCTAGGTAATCGGCATTTCTTTCAATGCATTTAGAATAAGAAATCATCTCAGACATACTGCAACCACAGAATATATTCATATTTAAGAGAAGGATAACCACCACATTGGTCAAGTATAAAAAAAAATGTCTTTAGTCTGCTTAAATTTTGAAAATAAAATTAAAGTAATGCAAATTCAGAGTTTCTCAGATGCCCACCAGTACCAATGGAGTTTCTCATAGGATGACACTTGTTTAAAATAAATGCACAAAATCACTATCAAGGCATCAAATCATATTTACCACTGTTAACCTCTAGTGGTTTAAATGACGACAGAGCAAATTGGAGTTCCAGCTGAGACTTCAAGAGTTCATAGAATTAGTAAGAGCTGAGAACAATTTAAGAGCTATCACGTATGCTAGGAAATATCTTGCGCCATGGGGAGCCACCCACATGAAAGAATTGCAGCGAGTCACTGCAACACTAGCTTTTAAAAAGGATACTGAATGTGCCACATACAAGGTGAGTATACCCTGTCTTTGAGTGATTTTGTGCATTAGTGATACTGGTGTCTTAATTTTATTGTCTTTTTAATGCAATAGTGTTAGGATTGTATTTATATTTTCTGTATTTAGAATTCTAGAATTTGTAATTAGAACATAATTTCCTCTAGCAATGTGACGTTTAAGAACGAATTAGTGACTTCTGAGATATTTAAGTTTTTATCATACATTGTGATTCCCAATTCATCATTGAAAAATTGAACAACTGATTCATGATGTGGTTTGGGACTTGATAACTATGTAAATGTCAATAACACAGTACAAGATGGAGTTGCTTCATCTTTTTGTCTTTAAAAACATTAACTTTGTTGTAAAAGAGCGTGTAGTCCTTCAAGTTAATTATATACTTTACACTAAAGAAAAGAAAGGAATGAAAATCAATATGCTAGTTGATATAAACTGTAAATGTTTCTAGTTGTTAATAATTGTTGTCAAGAAATTGAACTGTCTTAAAGCTGTAAGTTGTGCTTTATTCTTTAGTTGCAATAATCGATTGGACTTTTACCAAGTACATTCTTATGTAATTCATGTCCACGAAAAATATTCCTCTGTGGATTAGGTAAAAAAACAAGAACAATTATTTGCATGAGTTTTTATGTTCCTCTGATCACTTGTTGAAGATTTTCATGGCTGTAGTATTTCACACGAAGTCTATCAACGTTATATTGTTGAAACTGTAATTCTTTGCAAGAAATTTTGCTTCATATTGCATTATTGTCTATTTTTGAGGAGCTTACATTTCAGCACTAAAATGTTTGCAATTTTCTCTTACATATTGTTTTTACAGGTTTTATTTGAAGCTAAGCAATGGGATTTTCTAGTGGACCAATTCAAACAGGAGTTCTGCAAGTTATATGGCATGACTTTAGAGCCCTTGCTCAATATCTATCTGCAAGCTGGGCTTTCTGCTCTCAAGACACCGTATCCATTGACAATTTGAACTGTTGATTATCATCTGGAAACACTTTTTTTAATGCTAGATTCTTCTATGCTGTGTGTGGATAGCCATGTTTACATATATATAACTGAAACACCCCGCCATCCTTCTCAGAAATTCTTGAAAACACTTGGAGACTTTCCTTATCCTTTTGAGGGAATTAATGGTTTTTAATGGCTTGCCTACTAAATGAAATTCCTTTTGATTGGAGTGGTTCGGTTCCCTTTTTATGCACTTATTTTAAAACCCTCCATATATATTAAAGTTCAAAAGCATTCATTGTATGAAAATTCATTCTTGACACTGATAATCAGTCTTGAGCCTTTAAGGATCAATTCATGACAATGACCCCCGTGTTGTTAATTTGTTGTGGATGATTTCAAGGCTCATACTTACAATACTAAAGCCTCTTGTAAATTTGATTGGTTAGTCTTAGTCTATGCATTGTCACAGCTAAATCTTTGAGATATGTCCCTTGACTTGATAAAGATATTGTTACGAGGATGATTGCACAAAAGAGGACCCTCTATCACAGGAAGCTTTCCGCAAATTAGCCCTGCCATTGCCGTACTCAAAGCAGCATCACTCTAAGCTTGTTTGCTATATAACTAAGGAGTTAATGGACACTGAGAACCCACCGCAAGTCTTGCCCAATGGATATGTTTATAGCACTAAGGTTCCTGTTATTCTAGATATTCTTCTAGATGTTCCATGGATAAGCATATTTTATGAGGCTAATTTTACTAATTATTTGGTGTTCTTTTGCAGGCTCTTGAAGAGATGGCGAAGAAGAATAATGGTAGAATCATCTGCCCAAGGACGGGTTTAGTTTGCAGCGACACAGATCTGGTCAAGGCATATATTTCATAAATCTATATACTTAAAAAAGGTATGATTCATAGTTTAAAATGTCAATATTGCCTTGGCTTCAAGCTACCATGGCTGTCTGATTGTAATGTTCTGGGAAATTACTCTGATGGGCTTCCGTTATTATGTCCATTCTTTCACTTGTGTTCCGGTGTTGACTTAAACTTGTACATATGTAAGATGTTTCAAACTTTCACTGGGATATGACGTAACCATGTGCATACGTTGATTTGTAATTTTCATAGTAATGAACTTCTGTCAGTGCCGCCGTGGAATGTTCTAAACATACCACGTGGAGGGATTTCACAGAGAAGAAAAAAAATTTGAAATGAAGATGATGGAATAGCTAAATGTGTATATATTTTTAAGAGATTTTAGAAATACGTGTGGGGGTTGGGGGGTTGCTTGTGCATGTGGGGATGGTGGCTGTACTCTGTCTAAAATTTTTTAGGACTTAAATTAGAATGACTATAATTTTTATTTTATGAATTGGTTTTGAAAGAATGAGTTGAGTATAATTTTTTAAAACATTAAATAAATTATTTTTAAAGTTATAAATTATTGATCTAGTTTTTAAATTGGTAATTATAAGATAAATAGTTCATTACTATAAAGTAATTGCACTTAATTGTTTCTAGTTCACTCAATTATAACTAGAAGATGATATCAACATTATGTTACATACATCTAATTGTGAAATGATATATATGCATTGGATATATATATATATATATATATTGATAACTAGTTTGAGTATCATTTTAACAATTATGATCCCAAATTCCCTTTAATCCCAGTTTGCAATATTTAAGGTGGAATGTTTCATCGATAAAAGTCATTACACATATTTAATGTGGAATTATTTGTCACATATAAGAACTTAATATTTAAAGTGGAATCTTTCATGAATAAAAATCATTGGGAGTAACCTCTCTTCAAAATATATTCATATCAAATTGTTCCTTTTTTTCCTTTGATTAAAACCTCAAGTATAATGCTATTTGAGAACAACACTGTTGAATTTTGAATAATTGGAATATCAAATATGTAATTAAATTTTAAAATGTATAAAAATATAAATTTACAAATGGTAGGGATCATAATTATATTTAAGCATAAAAGTAACAAAAAATGAAAAAAAAAAACTGCCCGTTTAAGAGACTTTAATTTAAAACTCTAAATAACTAGATAAGGTGGCAAGAAAACAAGTTGAAAGTATAAACACGTATGTAATAGACACAACATTCTATCGTAAAT
>Ga0099825_1004753_pt1 | contig 17699 bp, 16 predicted proteins | sample SiratroredBW_FD_76838 | JGI IMG/M metagenome (GOLD analysis project Ga0099825, IMG submission 76838) | Root nodule microbial communities of legume samples collected from California, USA - Siratro red BW | ecosystem: Host-associated > Plants > Roots > Nodule | place: USA: California | collected...
AAAAAAATTTTAATAATTTTTTTAAAAAAATAAAATTAAGTATAAAATATTAAAAAATTAATTTAATTTTAACCTATAAAGAACCAGCGGTTTTTTTTTTTTTTTTTTTTCTTTTTTTCTACTTCTCCTCCTGGAGTGCATAATGATGTTTATTCAAACAAACCCTTCATCAAACTTTGCAAACAGAACAAGAAAACCAATAGGCAAAGTCAGTTCCAAACCAATGAAGGATGGTAATTCAAAACTGCAACAGATACTTAAAATCAAAAACAAAAAAACAAATTGAGAATGGTGCATCGAGAATAAGAAAACCCACCTAGAAATTTAAAAATAAAATGGAAAAACCGTGTTGGGCATCGAAGAAATCATAAAAAAAAAAAAAAATAGCTTGAGAGAAAAGGAAGAGACTTACGAAGGTGAGACCCTCGGGTCGAATGCAACCGCCGTCATCCTTTAGCAAAAAATAGATAGGTGTCATAAAGATTGCCAATTTGACCAGTATCTCTGTTCTTGGATTCATTAGACTCCTCGGTGAAGATCTTCACTTCAAATCAAACACTACAATTAGGTTGAAGCCTAAGGTTCCAAAACCTACTTTATTTCGGAGTTTCTCCTCTCTTATAGTTTCCTTTCAAAAAAAAAAAAACATAATATTTTACTTCCTCCAAAATTAAATTTATGATAAATCATTTATAATGTTAATTTAATTATTAAGTTTTTTAAAATGTTGAAATTTAAAGTAAAATAATAATATATTTTTGAAAAAAAAGTACCATCTACAACTGTAGATATTATTTTTTTTCATATATTTTCAACTTCGATTAAAATTATATATTCTAAATGTATTGTACAGGATAATATACGTAAAAATTTTACTCAAATATATTATACCTTATACTATTTGATATTATAAAAAAACTTAATTATTAAATATTTTTACAATTTTCTATAGACTTGAGATCTTTAACACATTTTTTTTTATATCCACGACATCAAGTATGAGATGAGAAATAGTAATACTATAATAGGCCAATAAACTTAAGATATACTTTTAATAACTTCAAATTTAAGTTTATCTAAACTTTGTAAGACTTAAATAAGAAATTTGTCCATATAACCTATTGGGATCTATATATTTATTTATTTTTTAACTTTTGTACTTAATTTTTTTTATGTACCTAAATCAAGAACATAAAATATTAAATATAATTATTAAAATATCATGAAATATAATTAAAAAAATAAAACTAACATTATTCATAGTTATATTATAAACATGTTTAACATATAAATTTTTCAATGATTTCTACTATATTTAATAAGAAAATATATAATAAAATAACAGAGTTATCCACTTCTAGTTTTTCTCAATCATGATGCTCGTGTAGTTAACAACCCATGTTATAATATCATAAATAATGAACAAAAGTTTAATTTACTATTTAAAATAATACAAACAATTTAATATCTTTGCTTTTACATAATTATCATATCATGTAACAAACGAATTCATATGTCTCCCTGTTAACTCTGTGTTTGTACGAAAAAATTGATGTGTTAACAATTATTCATTTTTATATTTAATTTTTTTATTTCTAAATGTGTGTTTTCTTTTATTTTTTTTAATTTTCTATAACTGTTTTTATGTTTCTTCAACTAAAAACAAACAAGATATTCAAAAATAGAAAATAAAATTATTTAAATTTAATAAAAAAATACTTTAAAAAAGTAAGAAAATAATGAAAAAATTTACGTTATTGTAATTGAGTTAAAATAATAACATATAGTTTATAATCATATATATTTTAAGTGATTAGCAGCGTATAGTGTTTTAATATTATCATTCTCGGAATAAAAACATATACAACAATCAATTATATCCTTTACAAGAATATTAATTTAATGGGTCTAGATCCATATAATTAATTATAGACCATGCATTATTTATAAAAGAATATAATTAATTATATTATAGATATTATTAATAAAATATAATATATCAACCATCTTTTCATATATAATTTGATCATATATTTTAAGATAAAATTTACGGGTGAAAATGAATAAAATAGAAAATAAAATCATTTCGACTACAAGAAGCGAAACAAGATTTTAACTTACTTAATTGATTATAATTTATGTATGATTGATTGAGTAAGTATCTTTTGCAACAATTAAGTAAACACAAATTCACATAACTAATATTACATAACCATAGATTGTATAGTGTTAGTTAATAGTTATACTTAATAATAGATAAAATTGATTATCTATTATTTGTATTTCTGTTAGAATTATAACTGTGGTATCTTTGTTGTAGGAGAGTTTGTTAGAATTAATACTATGTTCTGATAAAGAAAATAAATTGAAAAATATTGTGTTTCTGAATTTTTTATTTTAGGTTTTACAATTCACAATAATTTAATCGATAAAAATATTTTCAAAAGAAACAGTGAGAAAATGTGCAGCTGGCACTTTAATTTGTTAATTGTAAAATGTAAAATACACATTTATCTCCAATTGAGAGGGAATACTAAATTTTATAATTTACAATAAATTATTAGATTAATTTTATTCAACCTAAATAAACAAATCTTTTTAAGTAGATTTTTTTTTGAGATTAGATAATTAGATTTTAACACATATAATATATGATAACCACGAAATCTTGGTACATCAAAACCACACGAGGTTTCTTTTACATCACAAAAATTAAGACACACAAGAATCATTTATCTAAATGCGACCATTCTTAGCCAAATCCCACTGAAACATATGTGGAAACAAATAACTAAAGATGAAGAAGATCATCTACAACTGAAGATATTTTTTTTTTTTCATATATTTTCAACTTTTATTTTTTCAACTTCGATTAAAATTATATATTCGAAATGTACTTGTACAGATAATATACGTAAAAATTTTACTCTAATATATTATAACTTAAACTATTTGATATTATAAAAAAACTTAATTATTAAATATTTTTATAATTTTCCATAAACTTAAGATTTTTAACACATTTTTTTTTATATACAGGACATCAAGTTTGAGATGAGAAATAGTAGTACTATAATGTTAAGTTTAATTATTAAGTTTTTTAAAATGTTGAAATTTAAAGTAAAATAATAATACATTTAAAAAAAAAGTACCTTCTACAACTTTTTTTTCATATATTTTCAACTTTTATTTTTTTCAACTTCGATTAAAATTATATATTTGAAATGTATTTGTACAGGATAATATACGTTAAAATTTTTCTCAAATATATTAAAATTGTTCGTGGATATTAATTACTTGAAAAAAATTGGTTATTTTTTATATATATAATATAAAAATTTAAGAAAGAAATTAAGGTTACATTAAAATTTAAAAAATAAAAACCAAATATATTAGTAGAAAAATATTAAAAAAAAAATGTACTATATAGTAAATCAAGACATAACCAAATATAGTACCAATTCATAATAGAATCATAACGGATTAACATAATATAACACACTAGCTTCATACTTCAAACCCACTACAACACTTATAAATATGATTTCAATCATCATAATGATACTTCTAAACTCTTACCTAAATCATATACACTCTCTACCCTTGAGCAGTAGCTGAAGTCAGTCGATGTCTGCCCAAAATTCGGCACATCTCATGCTCCTCCGCCACACTGACGCTAACACCCAAAGCCTCTACCAACCAACCTGCACCTCTACGTTCCAATCTGCACCTCTACGTTCCAATCTGCACCATGATATCATGCACCGCCTCTGCATCCAAGAGGATCTCTGGCCCCGAAATCTGCACCACCACGTGGCCCTCCTTGCATGACCCCATCGCCCGCCGCGTCATCTCCACCATCCCTAGCGGCTACCGCTTCATCTACTCCCACGCCTTCCTATCCCACCACACTCCCGGCTCCAACCGCCGACACTGCCGGAGGAGCTTATCTCAGTCGTGGATATATACTAATAGGGAAGGCCCGTGTTCTCGCACGTGAAACGCATCGAAACGCAACAAAACTGGTTTCTTTCCTCGCTCATACACCGCCTTCATCCTAAAACTCACCTCCATTACACCCTCAAACTATGCACACCACAACACACCAGCGCTCCTAACAGCAAGACCGTAATTGAATCAGCCACCGGCACTGTCGCCGGAATCTTGCCCTCCTTGAAGGTCGTCGCCCAGTCTCGCCAGCCAACATAGCCTCCAATTTCGAGCAGTTACCGCCGTTACCGTCGCACCACCCTCACGAGCTCTGCAAGGGCGACATCAACTGGCACGGTATCGTCGTGCGCTCGCCGATATCGCAGGCTCGTGCCTTCTTTCCTCTCCGCTCATCTCCCTCATCGCAGTCGTGATTTCCTCCGTCGTCGTCACATGCTCTACCAAAGACCACGGCACCAAAGTCAAGGGTCGCGGCTACCGCGTTCAAACACCACCACTGTTCTTTCGCCTTAAAATCATAATTTCAACACCTCCAATGCAACCCCACGAGCCAAAGGCCACATGCTCCCAGTCAATGGCAACTCATCATCGTCACTTCGTGGACCATTAGTTTTTTGGTCAGGAGCCTGCTTTGGGAGGTTTTGGATCCACTCCTCGTAAACGAGTCATTTGGTGGCACAAGCATGGCATCTAGTCATCCATTCTTTGATGATATACGGAGCAGATCTAGTGTTGATCCTCCTCAAACAGAAAAGCTAACTGAAATAGGTGAACTTGTGAATCAGCCTCTGAAGACTTCTCTTAAGCCTCATAGGACTGCTCCAAGCAGTGTTCGTGAGGGGTTAGAATGCCCTGTGTGTTTAAATGTCATGTACCCTCCAATCCACCAATATTCAAATGGTCACACTTCGTGAGGGGTTAGAGTGCCCTGTGTGTTTAAATGTCATGTACCCTCCAATCCACCAATATTCAAATGGTCACACTTTATGCTCTGGTTGCAAACCGAAAGTCCATGATCGGTACCCTACATGTAGGCATAGGCTTGACAATATCAGATCTCCGACACGGGAAAATGTGGTTGCATGATTACAACTTACCTATAAATATCAAGGTTTTGGGTGCATGGGAACATACCCATAGTACAGCAAGCTAAAGCATGAATCTCAATGTGCATGTAGACCTTATAATTGTCCATATGCTAGTTCAGAATGTTCTGTTATGGGTAAACCTGGTAACCCATCTGAAAGATGATCATACAGTGGACACGCACAATGTATTTTTGTCTACACTTTGGAGCACGGCTCCTGTGTACATAGCTTTTTTGAGGTTTATGGGAATGATAATGAGGCAAAGAACAAATCCGAAAATTATATGCATCTACAAACCATGTTGTTTGAGGAGGTGGAGGTTACAAAGCTCGGAGGAATCAACATGATTGATGAGTTATTATTTTTCCTTATTTACTTGTCTTTTTGTACCTATTTTAATTAGTGAGTTATGCTTAACTGCCAATTATTTTCTCAATTTGACTGTTTGAGTTTCATTTATCAGAATATTTAATTCGAATTTTCTAAGCTAATTTTATTATTATTTTCACGGGAGCTTTGAAATTTTATTAGGCTTGGAAATTAATTCTAGAATTGAAGAGGAGTTGTCACATTATGAGTTTTCATTTTTAGTTTTTCTTTTTAGGTTTTATTCATTGGAGCAGAATTGGATGGGCCCATTAGGTTTAGCGTTCATGACTGACCTAGGTCTAGCCGCCTATTAAAGGAGGTGAAGCCAAAGGAGTTATAGACTCTCTGCAATTTAATTTCGTTTCTCTTTTTATTTAATTTAATTTCGTTCCTATTTTAATTTAATCTCGTTCCTATTTGAATTTAATTTTGTTCCTGTTTTAATTTAATTTCGTTCTTGTTTCAATTCCGTTTTGCATTTAATCTCTGTTTGTGTTTAATCTTTGCTTTATTCGAATTTAATAGAAGTCTAATTTATAAGGTTATTCTTTTGATTCAAATTGTGATGAAGCTTTGAGGATGTTGTTGTGTTATTTTTGTTCTCTTCGTCTCTTAACTCTTCATCATTTTATTTCTGTGCTTAATGTTTTTACTGATTCATGCTTAATGTTTCAGTTAATATGAAATTTGTGTCTTTGCTCATGCTTAATGGAGTGAGTCACGGATTGTTTGGATGGAATGATTGATGTATGTGAATGCTTAATTTGCATAAGGAAAACTTGTATTAATTATTGCTTAGTTAATTAATTTGGGTTGGAATTAAGGTTCAATAAAAGGAAAACTTGTGTTAATTATCGCTTAGTTAATTAATTCAAGTTGGAATTAAGTTGAGCATGAACTTCTGCATCTTATGATTTCATAACAAACCCTTCATTTTTCTGTGTGTTTAATCCTTTGACAGAAAACTAGGTCCTTAGGAGACGACCTAGGAGTTACTTCCTAATACTACATTTAATTGTATTTATTTGACCGGATACGACTTCGATAAATGATCGTCGTCATCATTCTCTTCTTCTTCCCCGATACCTCTCTACCAGTCCAGTAGTTCCAGCCTAGCAGCAAAACCATTACTCCTCGTTTGGATATGAAAAACTCAAGTTAAAGAACTGATGAAGTTCATAGAATTTCACTGGAAATATACCACAACATTTGCGAGAGTGCGCGGCATATGCTCTTCGAATGATCATTATACAGATTTTTGTCCATCTTTGCAGCAATATGTTTGGTTCCGACGCCCATTCTCCTCAAACCTATGCTGCGAACATCTACAACAATAGACCACAACCGTAGCAGAATTATGACTTGTCCAACAACAAGTACAATCCGGGTTTGTGAAATCACCCAAATCGTATATGGTGAAACTCCCCACAATAGCAATAACAGCAACAACAGTCACCATCTCCTTTCCAGAACTCTGCTGGTCTAAGTAGACCTTATGTGCCTCCACCCATTCAGCAGCAGTATCAGAGACAACAGAATGAAACTCCTACACCACCAGTTTCTCAACCTTCTACTTATGAACCTTTATTGGAGGAATTGGTTAGACAGATGACTTTTCAAATATGCAATTCCAGCCAGAGACAAGAGTTTCCATTCAGAGTTTAACAAATCAGATGAGACAGAAGGCCACTCAACTTAACCAGGCGCAGTCACAAAATCCAATAGATTGTCTTCTCAAACTGTGCAGAATCCCAAGAAGGTTAGTGTCATCACATTGACATCGGGTAAACAGATTGAATCTTAGTTCGAGTACCTACACATGCACCTGAACTTGAGGAAGAGGATACCCTGGCGACAACAAAGAGAAATATGCCTTTGAGGAAACAACGAGATGAGCATGTAGTTAGAAACAATAGATCTTCTTCCAGTGCACCTTCTATCAGTGGTGATTTGCAATAACCTCCAATCCCTCATCCATTTCCTTCCAAAATAATTCCATGCAAAAAGATAGAATAGGTGGATAGGGAGATCTTAGAGACCTTCAGGAAGGTAGAGGATGAACATACCTCTGCTTGATGTCATCAAACAGATTCCCAAATATGCTAAATTCTTGAAGGAGTTGTGCACACACAAGAGGAAGATGAAGGGTCATGAGCCGATCAGCATGGGCAGAAACATATCTGCATTGATAGGTAAATTTGTTCCTCACATTCCAAGGAAATGTAAGGATCCAGGTACTTTCTGTATACCTTGTGTTATTAAAAATAGCAATTTGAAAATGTCATGCTTGATTTGGATGCTTCAATTAATGTTATGTCGTTGTCTATTTATAAATCTTTGTCTCTTTGACCTATGCAACCTACAGGTGTGGTGATACAGTTGGCAAATAGAAGTGTTGCCCACCCTACAAGTCTCATTGAGGGTGTCTTGATTCGGATTGGTGAACTTATTTTTCATGCTAATTTTTATGTTCTTGATATGGAAGAGGAATTTTTCCATGGATTTGACCTAATCATTTTAGGCAGACTATTTTTGAAAACAGACCGAACTAAGATTGATGTTTATGCTGGTAGTCTGTATATGGAATTTGATGATATTTTTGCCCATTTTAACATTCTTGATGCCATGAAACATCCATCTGAAAACCATTATGTTTTCTGTGTTGAGCTTATTGACGATATTGTTGATGAATATGTTCTTGATTTTGATTCTTTGTATCATAAGAAACATTCTTTTTTATCTTATCTACATTCTTCTCTGTCTTCATGCACTGAATTTGATCATGAACTTAATTTTTGTTTTAAGAATATTTCCGAAACTTTAGATGAAACTTTAGGTGTTATACCTTTTTATATTAATTTTATAGAGTCAGAAATGTGCTAACCATGTTGAAAGTTTATGTGAATCCAACTTACAGGTTGAGGTAGAGGTTGTGGAACCTAGTCTTCTCCCCTTTCCGATTTTGTCTGATGTTCAGCCAACTTCCACACTAAAACTGAAACCTCTATCAGAAAATCTCAAGTATGCTTAATTATCTTATTATTTTTTATTAATAAATTTTTTTTATCATGGTAATATAAATAATTAAAATAATATTACTAATCGATAAATAAAAGAAAAAAATATTTATTTACGTCTATAAATTTCATTCTCACTAATACTGTGGCGTTTTCATTTTGTTTTCTTCTACATTTATTATAACTGTAATAAATTAAAAAGTGTCATGTTTTGTTGTGGACTGAAGAGAGAAAAAAAAACAGAAAAATAATAAGAAGTAACTTATTTGGATTGAGAGAAAACAAAAGAATGAAAAATATCTAATTAGTTTGATTAATGTAATAAAATAAAAAATAGGAAGACAGTAAATTGTTTATTGTGCTAAACTCTTGCACTCCTAACCAATAATAGGAAGACAAACCAAATATTAAATTTTATTTGTTATGATAATCAAGTCTATTGTGCTAAACTCTTGCACTCCTAACCAAGAATTTTTATTTATAAATTTTGCTGAACTAATATTTATTGCACTTAACGTCATAAACCAACTCCAACAAACAAAACAAAAATGGACAAGATTATTATTTACGTTTTCGATGAAGAATATAAAGCAATCTATTTTCATAACAAATACTAACTCTTTATTTGGAATTATAATATATATATATATATATATATATATATATATATATAACTACTATTTTTTATTTGAATACCCTCCTTTGCGTGTACGCATTTAATATATTGCTTCAACGGTTGTCAATAATATGTATACTCTGCATTTTATGAATGGACCTACCTTTCAAAACGCACATAATATACAAATCAATTCAAACCGATAAAGAAACCAATCTCTCTAAAACACACTCTTCAGAATCTTATGCAGATGAGACACCATTATAAGAGAAGATATAACTTAATGAAAACCAAACTTTCTCTTAGTCAATTCTACTCCATTTCAGAAAAATTCCAAATCAATTCCGGTTACAAACATATCGTACTATTATATTAAACCTCAACATTTTCCATGCAACCAGAAAAATCAAACTTCTCAACGGCAATAATAAAGACTAGCAACTTTCAACTACGACACAGTTTGCATCAGATAAGGTTCGTGACGACTGGGGTTCACGAATTGGCAGAAAAATGCAAGCCAAACACACTTTATTCACACACCACACTAAACTGGGTCCCCCCTACCAACAACGATAATTTCAAAGCACTCCACAAAACAAGACCATGACATAGATATCTTAACAATAAAACATAACCCTCTTCACATTTTCCTTCAAAGCAGGTAGTGGTCTGACAGCAGCATTAGCTCCAGGTGCTCGGGTACTTCGACCCATACCGCCACCCATTCCACGCCCAGCAACTGCCCCACTCGTCATGGACCCACTATCGGACGTCTCCGGTTCCATGTAAAATCTTGCTCGGAAAGCAGCCAAATGGGCATAATATGCAGGAGGCACTGACAATCATCAAACAACCACAATCAGTTAACCACACATATATGACAATATTTGTAAAAGTAACATTATGAGTGGGGGAAACTCACCAATTGAAACAGAACGTGTGCATCGAGCATATCTAACAAAACAAAAACATCAAATTCAGTATGCTGCCTATAAATTTGGAACAGGGGAATTTGAAAAAGCAACGCAAACTAACTTACGTGTAGCAAAGGTTGTTAGTAAGAGTTTGCAAAGCATCTGCAGTAAAATTGTTTTCATCCCACAACACGTGATAGTGAGCAGGACGGCTTGTACCCTGTGTAACACATGGTTTACATCGATGAGGATGTAATTTTTTAAAATAAAATTATAAGTCATGAGCAAACTCTGATGGATGAGTAGTAAAGGATCACACCTGTATTCCAGCATGGCTACAAAGATAAAAGTCAAACTCTGTAGGATGGCAGATTTTGGAATCAACAACTGTGCCTGCAATTTTTTATGAGGAAGTAGAATTATTTAGCACCAAATAGTTTCTTTAAAACGAATGGCACCAAATAGTTAACTAAAGTAAATACCAGGTAATATGTTGCCACTCCTGTCAACAGAACTCTTGTCATGATGGTTGCTAGCAAAGAGCCTTGTATGATGACGCTTTTGAACCACAACAAATGTCACGGGAGGTTGATAGTTGGGTTCAAGGGATGCACATGCCTGGGGTTGGAACAAAGCAAAGACAAACAATTCAGCATTAGCAACATTAAATTCTCACATTGATGCTAAACAAAATATAAAACCATTTCACCTTTCGAATGGCATCAAGCTCAAACAGTAGAACTTGGTAAAATTGGCCTTCACTTACACCGTCCCTAACAAATATTAGAGAATCATCATTATGTTTACTTAAATATTAATATGTTGGTCACACAAACAATTTGAGAACGGAAGACTACCTGTAAAATATAATGCGCTGTGGCTTCTGTCCCGTAGCCCTCCTAAAAGAAATAAGAAGTTCTCTGCCAAAAATACAAGCGAAAATGAAAATCCAGTAAATCAAGATTAATAGCTCACATATGAGAGAAGGGAAGGAGAGTACTTGATCATTCCCCCAGTCACTGTTCCTCTGACTGGATCTTGCCATTGTTTGAAAAGATCCTGAATGAGTTCCTGTCTATGAGCTTGGGCACAGACTAATCCAGCATACTTCGTAATTTCAGGATAATCTTGAGAAGCCACAACCTGCAGTTTTAACACACCATTATTATTTAAATAGCTGAAGAAAAATGTCTTCTAGCTCGAGTTGTTTGAACCAAAATGCATACAGCTGCAATTGACGGGCTTGAATCCTCTCCTGGATGTGGATGAGTCACATCAGCTCCAAAAATAATAGTAGGTCTGTCACCAACTAAGGGGATGCGGCGTGAAAGTGCATCAACAAGTACAGTATTTCTCCCTCCCACTTTGACATTAATTTTCAATGCAACATTTGCAAGGTACTGCTTGCTCATTTTAAACACATGCTTCGTCAAACAACACTGTGAAACTAGTCCAAGATCTGTCTCACATATACGTTTGAGGTCACCTACACAACAAAAAAGTACATAATTAATACATTTTCAAAAGTCGGATTTGTGTTACAAAAATCACAGTCCATGCACCAACCATAAAGAGATCCGTTATTGTCAGGTAAAATAACAATAAGCAAATCCAGCTCCCTTCCCTGAAGCTTATTTTTTGCATCATGATAACGGGTTTTCAGAACTTTCTCCACTTGATCAGGGCGAGCACTGACTGGTGGGACAACTGGCTCGGGATTAAATGCCTGATCACATGAAACAAATGGGTGAAATAACCAAGCAAGCTGTATGCAAAACAAATCGATTAAAGAGAACATATACAAACCATGCCAGATATATAGCACATCTGAGCAAGTTCATAGCAAAAGCCACGGGCAACACTATCTTGAACACTCCTTGAAAAATTTATGCAGAACCAGTTGTTGACAGTACCCCCATTCACCATTTTCTGAAAGAAATAGAAAATTAGTATTCATCAAATAGAAGTAAACAAATAAACTAATTGCAATAAACAAGCCAGACATTTTTTATCCCTCATAGATTGATTCAAAAGACAAACACCTCGCGACCATGCATGTATTTCCACATGATGCATTTTATTGAATTTTACCGAAAGTTAAAAAATCTAACTAAAACTCTAAAACTAATTAACCCAAAACAGCTCACATCCTTGAACCATTCAAGATAAAAACACAAAAACTCATCTAACATTAATATCATACAATGTACACAATCACCTAACAAAAGCAACCAAACAAGTACCTTGTTCATCATATTCCATTGCCCAACTTGAGGAAGACAATCCTTCTCTCTGCCAGTATCATGATATTTGAGCTGAGGGAAACATAAAATCAATGGTTATTAGAAAAACAATACCGAAGTTTCAAAAAGTTAATAAGTCCATCTACAAAAAATATACCCATGGTGCAGGTAGGATGCGTGCTTCAACTTGAGCAAGCTTTTCACTAATTTTGATTCCAAACTCTTTGGCATAAGGATCTTCATGGTAAGCGTTGTGATATACAGTCTATATGAAGCAGACAGAGATTACACCAGGAAAACAATAACTTTTTACTCTAAACAGAAATTGCCAAATGTCTAAGAATTTAAACATAATACCCCACATAAAGTCCCAGGACCAAAACATCAATTACTTGCATCATTAAATTTAGAAAAAATAAACAATATAATCCCAAAACATCAATTACCTGCATGATATCACGCTCCCTCTCAACAGGACGCTGGCACGTAACTTTCAGAAGAGCAGTAATCTGCCTCTCATTCAACCTCTTTGAGTATCTTTGACCTTCCACAATCTTGCATACCTGCAATTACAGACAAGTTATTAGCTAAAGCAGGCTAGTCCACCAAAAATAGCTAAAAAAACACATGAGTGAGTTACCTCCATTGGCAAATAGTTTGGCCTCTGTGTATTACCAACTTGTAGACAAGGCCACTGAGTGTGCTGAATGACAAACCCATATGTCTCATAGAAGTACTCCACAACAGATTTCATAGTTCCCCTTTCATCTACAGGGAAACTAAAACAGAACCAAAAACAAATCAAACAAAAGGATAATATATATTTCATCAACAAAAAACTTGCCAGCCATACTCACGTAAGCTCTCTTGTTGCCTGAGATGTCAAGCTAGATATTCGGTATTTTCTTCTCATATTTCCACGGTGAGTTACTTCAACTTTTATTCCTCGAAGAGCCTTCTTGATCTGTTACACACAAGAAGAGGGGAAGTATGTTTTAATTGGAGGGAATTTCTTTGTTTACGCACACAGCTATGGTGCATTACTATCAAGTTAAACAAATAGTAGGTAACTAATTTAAACCAAAATATAACCTTGATCATAGATGACTATATCAAAAAAGACATTACAAAATCTAACCTTCACTCGATCAGCATCAGACAGTGGCCGAGCAGAAACATCTCTATTCAGCAGTTGGGTAACAAAGTCGATAACAGGCAGTGGCTCAATAAATGCAGTGGAAGACATATCTTCATATCCAAAGGAAATATTTAGATTACAAAAATGTATTTTACACAACAGGTTAACAAAAATTAATAAAGAATTAAAAAGGTATACAAACTCTGGTGTTACTTACCAATATTCAAAGACAAACCCATCTGAGTTGGACGAATACTCTGGTAGAAACCTCGCCAGCTCTCCAATCCCTCACCTAAAGGCTGTCTTCTGCCCAGGTCGGGTGAATAAAATGATCTTCCTACAGGACAATACCTACAACATCAAAAATCCAGTAAGCAAAGAAGTCACAACATGGTGAGAAAATTGTAATAAAGAGCAATAAAAAGAATTGCAACAGGAACCTTGTAGTAGGGAGTTCACGAAGCACAATGTCAAGAACCTGCAAAGCCTCTTGGGGAGCATCAGTTTGTCTTCCCTGCAAAAAGAGCCCTAAATGGTGAAGGTCTGCCCGTGCAGCCAACTTTATCACCACCTTGAACTCTCGGTCCCTCCTGTATAAAATATAAATAAAAGGTAATAAAAAAAATGTTGAAATCAAAATCTACGGAACAACCAAAAGCAATAAACGCAAGTAAACCTCTGTCCTCCTGCTGCTCCTTCATCATCATCAATAAGAGTAATTTTAAACTCCTTGGAAATAAATGGCAATGGCCCAGCAGTATAGAGGCTCTTGCGTCCATCATATGCAGGAAGCCTCTTGCCCAAGTGAGATTCCCGATACAGCTTAACCAATTGCTCCATAACAGCACGGTTCACACCTCTAGATGTCACTTCTGGGGTAATTGTTACCTAGGTAACAAGAAACAGCAAACAAGTAGTATGTTAAAATATAAGAATAAGAATTTTCCACCTATCATTATTAAAATAGGAACTTACATCATACTGATGAAGATCTTTATTTGGTAACTCAGCAAAGAAATGATTAGCCTTCACAATGCACTTTATGCCATAGCTACCCTTCCCAGGTCGAAGGGGAAACCTCATTGATGATTTACTTTGGGGAGGAGGAGTAGGAGCAGCTTCATGAATCACCATTTGCCCCATTGATTGCTCCAAATCCACCGGTTCAGGTGGCAGGGAAGAACTGGCCTCTGATGATATAGGCTGAGGACTCACCCCAGTTTGATATGATTGAACTGAGGTTGCTTGGTGCAGCTCGGGTACTGGTGGCCTAGACTGACCACCATATGAAGGACCTACGCGGCCACCGCCCACACCACCACCACCTCGGCCACCACCATATCCTCCACGGCCTCCTTGCTGAGAAGACCCTCCTCTGCCCCTACCTTGATAATCAGGTGGAGCGCCATATTGCTGTTGGGGGATGGCATATTGTTGCTGAGGCATCCCACGGCCACGGCCCCCACCATAACCTCCACGTCCTCCTTGGGGACCCCAGCCTCTACCTCCTCCCTGGGGTCCAGTCCCTCCAGGGGCAGCAGCCTGTTGTTGGGGCGGTGCACTTCTTTCAGCAGGGCGCTGAGTCTCAGAGCTTTCACCCCCACTGGGTCCTTCAGTTCTTTTCTTTCTACCCATGATGGAAACTACACACATGGGACACAAGTTAGTTATTAACAAACCAAGAACAAAAGGCAAACCCACTATCAGCATTGACAATGCGTATAGATCAAGAAGCAAAAAGAAACAAATGGCGGCAACTAGATTACAAAATGCAATCATCTTGAGGATAAATCCTCGAGCAGATGAAACAGATAACAAACAACAAACAAACAAAAAATTACAATCAACACATTGTTAAACATTCAGCACACACCCACTAAATGACATAAAGCACCTGAAAAAGTCACCATGCTCAACTCCAATGTAAATAGAAAGCAATTAACTCATCAATTAAAACTTCTTCCGCAATTTCAAAACTAACCACAATAGTGAGACAAGAGCAACAGCATTCAGAAACCTTGAAAACAACAACTAACCAATTAAAATGACAAAACACTCCTTAGGCTCAACTCAAAATGAAAACACACTCAATTAAAATAACAGAAACAAAACCTACAGTGCACAGAAACCATCATCCGAGTTCAGAAACCCTAAGAAAATAGCGAGCGAGTAAAAATCGTCAAACATTACAAAAAGAATAAACGGTAAACAAAAAAAGCACACACACAGTGATTATATCCACATCCAACATAGTCAAACACAATCCCACAGCCACACCCTATCGTTCTCTTCTGCCGTAAAGCTAAAAAATAAACCGACTAAAAAAAATCACCAAATAATCCATAGACAACACAAATTTCTAAAACTCCAATAATAAAAGAAAAACACACTCAGACATTGCAACAAAACGCAAAGCCAACTCAAAACAGTTGGCAAATCCACCAAACCTAAATCCCAAACAAAACAAAAAATCGGTATAAAATATACGATCTGAAGCTGGTGAAAAACCTAGCAAAGAAAAGCACGAAAAGAAATGAAAAGAAAAAACCGGAAAAATCAAGAGAAAATACAGATCTGCGCCAATCTTGCTTACATCAAGAACCGGCACGGATAGCAGAGACAGTAGATCTAGGCGAAGAAAGAGCGAAAAGAAGAAAAAACGGTTAAGAAAAAAAGAAGAAGCTCGGTGAAAAGCTGTTGTTTACCTTGGGAAAAAGTATATAGCAGAAACGGTGAGGGCAATGGAAGGTGGATATTGGAGTGAAAGAGGAAGAAGAAAGAGTGGGTTTCTCGCACTAAGCAGAGAGAAGAGAGAGAAAAATGAGTGAATAAGGTGCTTCGGTTTGAAGGGAATTGGAATTGGACATGTTATAAAGATGGGGTAGGTCTTTGAAAATGACCACTCCGTCCCTACCCTCTCCTATTCCTTTCTCTTTTCTTCTCCTTCGCCTCGAAGTTCTTTCTTTTTTATTTTTATTTTTTTAATTATATTTTAAATCTTTTTATCTAAATTTAATACGAAATTCTTTAAACATAAATATAAACAAATTTTTTCTTTTTTCTTTTTTCTTTTCACAATATTTTCATCTGTATCAACTCTATTTCTTCTTCTCCGAGTCTCTTACTCTGTCTGTTACGTATTTGATTCAGTTTTTTTTTTGTTCAAAATATATTTAAAAGGTTTTATGTGATTCAATCTAAATATAAAAAAAAAATTGAATCAAAACAAACTCGCTTTTTGGCGGTTTCAATTTTGTGATTTAAATTTTCTCTTTCCTCATCCAATTATTAGGAAAATATATTCTACTTAAAATTTGGTAAATTACGTAACCAAATGTAGAGATAAAATGTGGGCTTTTGCAAAATAAAAAGATTTCAACTTTATTTTATATAGCCAGCCAGATTTTTTTGCAAAAATTAATTATATAATTAATTACGTTTCATTTTGAAAATAAAATTTAATTAGATAATCAATAATATGTTAAAACTTACTATTATTTTATACCTCTAAAAAATTATAATAGTGGAAGAACTGACATCTTCTGCCTATGATCTGGTTATTAGGCATCTTACTCATTTAATCTTTCTTGATAGAAAAAAAAATACAATTTAGGTTAATTATTTATTTATTAACCTATGATTTAATGACTGATTTACAATTTTATAAATTAATTTGATTCTTTTGTTATCTTCGTGACTGAATTGATAACGTCTCACATATTCAATAACTAATTTAGTAATTTATCTTAATAATATTTGAGGTGTTCACATTTTTTTAAAAATTTCATTTTCAAATATTAAAAACAATATAAATGGTCTAAAATTAAATAAAATAGTTTACTTGCTAATAACCACACTTTTTTTATTATGAAATTGAATTATTATTGTTATCATCCACTTTTATATGACATTATTTCTATCTAAATAAGTGTCATGTTTCTCGTAAAAAAAATCTAATAACACGAATACGTTTTTGAGTTATACTTCGTTTTATTCTTAAATTCTAAACCAAAAATGATTTTGATAGCTCAATACGGTAACTAAATCCAAAGACTTTCTAAAAGGGATTTCGATTTATTATCACCTTTTTAATGGTTTTCTGTAAATCACTTTCTTTCTTTTTTTATATTTATTTCCTTTTTTCTTCCTTTTATTTAATATTTTTATTTTTATTGTTATTATATTTTGATTAATATTTTAGATTAACGTTTTTAAAAAAATCCAAATTTAACATTATATATATATATATATATATATATATATATATATATATATATATATATATATATAAATTAAAAATATTTTTTAAAAAAAAAATATTAAATATCTATAAAGTAAATATAAAAAAACAAAAATAAAATAT
>Ga0099825_1004754_pt1 | contig 17697 bp, 8 predicted proteins | sample SiratroredBW_FD_76838 | JGI IMG/M metagenome (GOLD analysis project Ga0099825, IMG submission 76838) | Root nodule microbial communities of legume samples collected from California, USA - Siratro red BW | ecosystem: Host-associated > Plants > Roots > Nodule | place: USA: California | collected...
TATATATATATATATATATATATTTATTTATTTTTAACTCAATGATATAAAAGGCTCTTCACTGTTGAGCAAAAAATGAACTTGTATAGTCACTTTAAGGTTATCAATTTTCAATCATAATACATCTTTCTATTTAATGAACGTTTTATTATTTCATCATTTACTGCATAAAAAAATATTTATAAAGCAATAAAGACGTTATTTCAAATGTAAAAGAAGTGAAAGTTGTGAAAAAACAAATACAATTTTTTTCCATAGGTAATAAACTAAAATGACATTTTAACCTATCACGATATTTGGTGAATAAGAGATCTGAAATTCAATAATAATGGTTTGCATGAAAGTCAAAGAATAGAAAATTTGAGAACAGACAACCGAAGGTGTATAAAAAAGTTAAAGAAGAAGGACAGTGTGAAAGGAAAGAACAAAAATTAGTGAATACCCATGAACATCAAGTATGAGATGAAAGCAATGTAGAAAAGAAAGGGAGTGCAATTAACAGAACGCTTGAAAATCCTGACTCAAAAAGTTGAATTAACCACGGAAAGGGTAGGTATTAGTCAAGGGGGAAAGGTTTTTCAACAAAGACAACTCGATTTTCATCACTCCTTTTTCAGAAAAATAAATCAAAGGTCAAACATGAAAGATTGATAGACGCTTGCGACCCTTCATTTGGATTAGTCAATTTGGAAAGGAAAGGGAACAGTGATGGATCTCATCCATGTTTCATCACGTCCAAATCCTTGGAAGAAAACTGTTTCAAATTTATTTATTGTTTTCATAAATTCTTATTAAAAAGAATGTCTCAAACACCGCTTAAGTTTAGAAGAAAAAGAGCAATAATGATCAATCTATGAAATTTCAAGGACCCAAACTAATGCTTTGATTTTCTTGCAAAAAGTACTCCCAGAGCTTGTAAAAATGTCAATAAATTTATTTCATATGAATCCTTGATTTCTTTATTTCACTTTACGTAGTTTAAAAGGAATGCTTAATTCATGGAAATTATTGATTGAGCGTAGAAATGAACAGATGCATGTTGCTTAATTAATATAAGTTATTGTTCCGCGTGATTTAATTAATGTACAAAGAAAGATGATGAATCTACATTAGGGAATTGATAAAACAGTTTAAACTTAAAATCTACAATAGGGAATTTTTAAAGTAATTACCTGTAAATGAAAAACATATTTTTTTATTATCTTATTAAATAAGTATTTTATTTTAAGAAAATAAGCACAGAAAATAGACTAATTACTATAGAGGATGATCGCAAAGAGGGAAAAGTGTTGAAGTGGAATTAATAGGTCGTGTCTTTTAAAATGAAAATCCTTGTACAATCTGACGTGTCAGCGTGTAATAAATCATTTTATATTACTTTAAATGGAGGCAATTGCCGCAATGTCATTAATTAATTCTGACCGGTCATATAAAAACCGCATTTCGAGGCTTTACATGATATGAAAGAAACGGAAAGGGAAATCAGAAGAAAAAAAATAAAGAAAAGTATGATAAAACAATTTGAAGAAATATATATTTAAGACAAATTCATCATTATTCATTACTTAAATAATTTTCTTATCTGGACTTTATAGATATTAACAAAAAAAAAAACAATAAAGTGTAGTAGACCATCACCGACTGAAAAGAAAAGAAAAATGCAACACGTAGCGTTGACAAAAATGGAGAGAAGAGAGAGGGTTGATTTACCTTTTGAGTGAGAGAAACATTGGGCAGCGAAACGGCAACGGAGAAGTCAGTGAAGCAGGTGTGACCTTTGCTCGGCAAGCACTTGCATCTGGCCATGGTGAACGAGTCGCGCTCGTGCGACAGCGAGTCCACTCGCAGCGAGGTGAACAGCGGTCCTCCCGGAGTGTCTGGCGTGGCCGGCACCGAAGCCGCCGTTGGCGTACCTGTCTCCGATTCCGGCATCCTTTTTTTTTGTTTTCAAATTCACAGATAAAAAAAAAAAAAAAAAACTAGAAAAGGATAATTGGATATGGATAGTGGACGACGCACTACATGATTTTTTGCAACGGCAAGAGAAAGAGAAATATTTTTTTTTGTGTTTTTTGGGGAGAATTTAGGTGGAAAGGGAATAGTTACATAATTGGATGGTTTTTATAAATGTGTTGTTAAGGAATGTCGGAAGGAGATAGCGGAGCCACGCTTGGGAAGGTTTAGGTCAGAAGAAGAAGGTGTAGAAATGGAGCATTTGTGGAGAGATTAATAATGACGATGGAAGTGCGATGTGATTGGAGGTGTTAAGGTTGGAATGGAATCGGGAAAACTTGCGAGAAAGGTTGTAATCGAAGTTGGAAGATGGTGGAGAAGAGAGGGAGAAAAGAGAAAAGGGAAAAGGGTGGCGGAAGGTGGAGGGAGAAGGAAAAGAAAAGTGGTGGTCAACGAAATGGGAATGGAGGAGAAGTGAGGAGTTGTTAGTTATTACTACACGGATTATATTATAATAATGAGGTGTGGAAGATGCTATCCATCTCATTATTAAATACACAAAATTAAAGTCGGCGAGTTGCTTCCATAATGGAAAAAGATTGTTCTCGTTATTGGTAGTTTTTTTAATTACCATATAATTAAATTTTCTAACTCTGACTTTTACTATAGTAGTTATTAAAATAAAATATTTTAAAATTCGAACTTCAAAATGTGTGTTATTTACGTTAATGTTGAGACAAAAAGTTTTTATTTAATTATTTAAGAATGAGGAGACATGGTGAAGTTATGTTTGCAAGGATGCATGTGAGTGTGGCTTGAGTTATAGGGAATATATTCACTTTAGTGTATACAATAGCACCAAATTAGGTTGAAGATTTGTGATTTATTTAAGAGTTAATTTAATTAATCAGTTTTCCACGTGGGTACGTGACGGCCCTCACTTCTCCAATGTTACAGAAGGAGTTGTTTTGTTTGGTTGAATGAACTTATAATCTACACAGTTTTTTTTTTTTTTTATCACGTTTTGTGTTTAACAATGAAAAGAAAAGTTTGATTTTTTGGAATTTTGATTTATTTAGACAATAGTTTTATGGCTTTTTTATTTGAGCTAGTGACGAATGCAACATTCGATAGCAGCCTGGCATTTTGAGTTATGAGGTTTACAAAATTGATAACCCTATCGTCAAATCCGTACAAAATTTAAAAAGTAATAACGTCATTTCGGCCATAAAGTAATCTGTATTATCATGAAGCACTACCTCCAAGTTTCATGTCATATCATGTTCACTCACCCTTTGTTTTCTTCATTTTTTTATGTTTGAAAACCTCACAACTAAACCAAACAACAAATAATACTCTATATTCAAATGAAAATAATATCTTTTTTTCCAAATAATGCAGCCAGCAACCATATTGACTTCTTGACAAATGTTTTTAAAATAATTTTGACGTGCGGCATTAAAAATTCCGTATGCTAAAAAAATGTCAATTACAATAATGGTTTTTAAAATTCAATAGAGATTATTTCTTAAAGAATGTAGAATAAAATTATAAAATATGTTTAATATGTATATTATAATTTTAAATATATATATTTTTTAAAATCATTGCTTCTTCTATTTCTTAATTTTCTTTAATTTTTTAGGATTTTGATTTTGTTTCATATTTTTTTCGGGTAGAAGTTACAACTTAGTACAGTGAAATTTAAAATAATATGACAAAAAATCAAAATTGTATTTTTGAGAAACATTTTTATGTTTTAGATCTTTGACTTTTTTTGGTTCATGCATGATTTATGACCAAATTAAATTCTATTTTGAGTAAAAAACTTTATGTTTGACCTTCGATTTTTTTTTTTTCATGCATGACTCTTCTGTGAATGTAATATTTAAACTTATTATATTGATCTATGTGAGTTTATGGTGATATAGTTATATCTTGTAAATTAGGATTTTTAGTAACAAGGACTTTCCTAATTTTATTATGAATCGTTGTTGTTTTTTTTCTATTTAAGAAGTACATGATTAAGGGTAATAAGAACTAATAAGTTTTATTGATTTTTCATTATTATAATTTTGGATATGATATTAAATTTAATAGTTGAAATAAAAGATGATGGGGATATTTAGTTTTGATCTTGATCGTGCTAATTAAGTTTATAACTTTATTAATTGTTTTTGGTATAAATATTATTGAATGTGTCGAATTAAAACGATTGTTATTTATGAGAATTTTTATTTAAACTTCTTTAAGGATAATTAGTTGAGAAGAAAATATGATATATTTAAATATGAAATTAAATTTGAGATCAATTATTTAAAATACGTTAGAATGAGAAAAAAAAAAAGATATATATGAAAACTTGAATGACATTGAATCGGTTAAAATCTTGTAGATTGAATCTTGATGAAATTTGGATTATGTTTTGAGTTGTTGTACAGTTTTATTTCATTATGATTTCCGCTTAAGTGATTGGTTAAGCAAAATTCAAGATGTTTTTTTATTTTATTTTTATTCAAATAAGACTATGTCATTTAAGTGTCATTCTTTATTTTTTTAATTTGTAAATTTTATGAGAAAAAATATGTTTGTATAAAGGTAAAAATAATATAAATTTTATTTAATAAGGCTTTTTATATTGTGTCAGTAAATTTTGATATTAGATTTTAATATTGATAGTTGTCTTATGAGTGTTTTGTTCTTTTATAGGTGTTGATGGGATCATATTTCTTAAAAGTTGGACATTAAACACGATACTCATTAAGAAAAGAAATATATTATTTTTACATAAGTATATTAAGGTTATTAAGTAATAAGATGTGGTTTCAATATAATATCAAAGTAGATGTATCATTAGAGTAGATGTATCATTAGAGTAGATTGGATGTATTATGATATTTTGAAATATGAAGTTGAAAATGTATTCCAATATGTTTCTAATGGGAAGTATTAGTATTTGTTGGAATATATTTAATTTTAATCTTTCAGAAGAGAATATAATATTAATATGTTTTGTGGATATTATTGAATTGATTTGAGTGATGTATAAATATATGCATGTGTTTGTAAAGTATGATTTTTGTGATACAAGTTACAATCATACTTAAGACATGAATATACAATAATTGTTTGTCTTTGTCTTTGTAATAGGTTTTCTTTTTTGGATTGTAAGTGTTAATATATGTATTCTTATATATACATAAGTGCATAATGCTTAATAATAATTCTTGTGTATATTTTTCTATCCCATTTTTTTAATTATGTTGAATAATTCTTAAGTTCATGTTAAAGATATATTTTTTAATACTTTTATTATGATTGTATAAGTTACTTTGAGTTACAACATGCACACATTATTGGTGAACTATATTTGATTTTCTTTTTGTATGTAACAAAATTTATAATTTTTTTAACCCAACCTAATTTAAACCTTTAATGGACCAAATAACCTTGTAAAATAGATCACTTTAATAGTCAAAGTACGAATATATATATATATATTAACAATAATATATTGATAGAGCATAGGGGATTTTGTATTCTATAACATAAGTTAACATTGATTAGTGCTTGCAATATACTTTTACATTAATTTTATAACCTTTGTTAAATAAATGCTACATTAATGAAACAAATCTAACATCTAATCATTAGTTATAGCTTTATTTTAACCACGCGAAGAAAATTTGAATACAAGGCTAGTTTATTTAAACTTGAACTTTTTGACTAACTATCCTGAATTGATATGATATCGGGGGAATTAGTGATGAATATGGGTACGTGCAATGCATGAGGATGATATATTATATATATATAGAGAAAAAATTTAAATTAAAAAAAAATGGTTGATGGTTAGGGTAGGGCTACAGCTGTTGGGAAATGTTAGTTGACTTGATGATAGAAATAAATAGATGGAAGTATATAAGTGTTGTGGTGTGGGTCACCTGCGCAACCATAGCCCAAAGATAGGGTTTTCTGTGCAATTTGGTGAAATAATAATGATGCTTATTGGCCACCCTTCGCGTGCGCAACTTGCCACCACGTTCCAAACCCAGTTCTGACCTGCATTCCAAGAATCATTCTGCACAGCAAGTGATTGGAAATATATTATTATTATTATTATTATTATTATAAACAAACTACAATGCCAAACCTCATCTCTGCTGTTAGTTATTCTTCTATATACAGAGCTGATTAACGTAGGATGATGTTCAAGTATGACAAGAAAAATCCATGATTATACTTACTACAGTAGCTTTTTATTCAACTCCAATTCTTATTCAACAATACTAAATTTTATTTATTTTTCAAATACGATTTTTAAACACAACGTGCCAAATAAAAACAAAAAATAATAATTTTTTAAAATTAAATTTATTTAAATATTATAAAACTAGTTTATAAGGTAAAATTTACACCAATTTATATATTATGAATTGCACTCATCTTTAATTGATGTGATATTTTCAACACATTTTTCTCGTTTTAAGATTGTTTAATTAAGTATGTAACATTAGATATGAGTGATCGGACAACGGTGATACATAGGTCCATAATCTCGTTACGACAAATTTTGATATCATTTTAAAAAATAAATTTTAAGATATGAATTTTAAATCTAATTCAACCGTACAAAATTTACGTGAAGTTTATATTACTATGTACTATTAATTAACTTTATTTTTAATAAATATGAGATCTCTAACATACATTTTATATTAAGAATATAATAAAAATAAATATTTCTGAGTAGTTCAATAATATATAACATAATAAGTCTCTTAAAGATTATTAAGATAAACTCTAATATTATTTTAAAAAGTAATATTTAAGTTTAATTTAACGAATAAAACTTATTTGAAAGATATAATTTACATGTGCTTAATATTTATGAATTAACCTTATTTTTAATAAATATGACGTCTTCAATCTAAAATATTCACTTTAACTATCTTAAAATTAGTTTTTTTTTATTAAAATTTTATTAGTTGACAGTGTAAATAGATTAATTTGCTTAACATATTTCAAAACTTAAACCTAACATCTTTTACAAAAGTGTTAGAAATTATTTGATTAGATGTTAGTGCCCAGTTCCACTAAAGTGAATGTGTGAGTGGTTATCAAACTGAAATAGTAAAGTAAAAAGAGTTTTAGGCTTTTACTTAAAATAAGGTTTGGTTCTTATGGAGAGCATGTGGAGACATTAAGTTTGTTCATCGCATGATTCCAACAATGAGAAACACAGCTATTCGCCAATTCTTGTTCTTTTCATGATTTCCCGGGATTTGCACCATTCTTCCTGTATTCATTCAATTAATACAAAATTATTTTAATTTAAGTAAAACCTTTAATTTAAATTTTTAGTATATAACAATAATAAATATCATAAAAATGTCACTTACATTAGTTTTTCCCCCACTCGAATAAAATTATCCCTTTTAAAACATAATTGTATTCTATGATACACTTGGCAGTTTGATAAAATATGGGTGATAAGAAAACTGAGTTTCATTCTTCAAACTGTAATTCTAATTTTTTTACAGAATAAAAATAAATGGATTTTGTTCAAGAATTTGGGATGTATAGCTAAACGAATAAGTGAGGAATAATTTGTTATTTAAGTTTAAATTTGGTATTTATTGAAAATAAAAAGCTAATTTTATATTTCTACATTTTTTTAAACCAATAATCATGTACCAAAAAACCTAATTTGTTTTTGTTCCGAGAAAATTCATAATAGGACTCATAGAAAAGGCACATGAGAACTGAAAAGGAAAACACATTACTTGTGAATATTATAGTTTTACAAGAGTATCTTTAATTTATTATTATACTCGTGTCTTACATTTTTATTACATAATTAAAAAAAGTGACTAATAATTATAGCAATAAAGATGAAGTTGTAAAAAGACCGTGCATATCATGATAATTATAAAAAATATTTTCTCTTTATATATTAATAATGAAAAGTAGAGATGGCTGTATTTTTTATCAGGCTATTTTATTTTAATATAATTAAATTTAATAATTATATTAATTTTAATTTTATTAAATAAAATTATTTGCATTTTAAAATTTAAAATTCAAAAGAACACTTTAGATACTTATATGATAATGAGTTATCACAACAATACTCTTATTTTACCCAACCCCACTAGTCTTTCTTCCACACCACACATTACAAAGCCTATAAATAAATGTAAAATAGACCAATAATTTGTGTATAAATAAATGTAAAATAAAAATAACAATTTATGTACACAATCAAGTAGCAACATGATAGGGGATGTCATCCATCACAATCGCATTTCTACTTTCTCAAACTTAATCTTTCTCCTTCCCATTACGTAAAAAAGATAAAATAGAGATATAACTGATGAATATGATTATAAATTTTAGCATAAATAATAAAAGTTTCAAGAAAGAAACTAGTTAGTTGAAAGGGGGTTAAGTGTAAGAATTACACCCTAGAAAACACAATAAAGTTTATCTTGCATTCTGAATATGTATCATCTGATTCATCTCTGCACACAACTAAATCTGGAAAATACCAGCCATTGATGTAACATATATTTGCATTCTTTTTATTTTTGTACGCAAACAGAAATCTTCCCACTAAAGGTCTTACATACACTGCTAATCAGACTGCAGCAATCTTCTTTTTTATGCAATGAATTTGGTGAAGTTTGTAACTTTATGCGAACTAATCCAAACCCTCATTGTTGGTCTGACTATCGTCTAAGTTGGATACACCCAATTTATCAATAAGCTTTAATTCATCGTATACTTTACAAAAATCATACAACTAAAATGTTAAAAAAAATAAAATGAAAAATCCAATATGAATTTGCAATCGCTACCATTGTTGTTCCTTCGAATTCAATAAAATACTTCAGAACTCATACAGTGGCCCTGCACCAGAAAATAGAGATTATGGACAAAAAGTACATGTCAGGAGTATTATTTTATAGATTTTCAATATATTCATGTTAATAATATGTAAAGAAACTTGTCCAGATTATTTGGCTAAATTTCAAGTATACCTAAATTAGCCATGACTTGTTCATTTTCAATCTCTGCATCAGTAAAAGTCAGGGCTTTCTGCAGCTTCCTAGGAGAGAACACCTCAACCTCAGCCATGTATGTGGCCTTCACTGGTCTGTGGTCTGAAAATTTCAGTTCAGTCCTTCCATATCTAACTAATCTCATTCCCGGGCCGTATGAAAGAATACGATCACACCTGAAAGCAATTGCAAATTTTACAAAGCAGAATCATTTATATAAAGAAAGATTTCGCCAACAAGAGTGGTTAAGAGATTGGTCAATAAACCATATTATATATTTTTCTAATTATTAAGATAGAAAAAAAAAGCAATTAAATCATAAATATATAAATAGATACTGACAGGATTTGAAGGAAAATGTGAGTTAAAATAAATTGAAGCATACCATGATGGTATTCGCCTCCCACCAAGCTTTGGGTCTTCTCCGCAGTATTTCTCAGAGTTGATCTCGTACTTATAAGTTGGTGGAAAGTTTAACGCCCCTTCTGACCATCCATGAAATACACCTTTCTCCAGTTCTTTCGTAAGCTGTCATAATAAGATGTCAATAAAATACACAGCCACTTATTACTCAAGTTCATTTTTTATGCTGCTAACTTTCAACATTAATCTATCTCATGGTAACAAAATGAAAAATGGCATTGATAACTTGCTCCAACTTGGAAGCATTGAGAATTGTATAACTAATAGTTTCATGGCATGGTTATTGGATATTGTTGTCTTTTGAACTCTATTATCTAAGTTAGAACAAGGATCTGGAAACCATATTTCTCATCAAGGGTGCAGATGTGGACCATATAATTGTGCAGTTCGCATCGAGTAAGGTACCTGGTCTTTCTCAATCAATTTGGACCATTGCTTTTTTGAGATCAAATCTCTTGTTTTCTCATAGGACAAGCTGATGCGATAATTCAGATCACCCAACCAAATTATTCTTCTGCAAAGTGCAAATAAATTGGAATTAATCAAGTGGTTATAGTTCTTTTAGACCAAACTTGTAAATACAGAATCAAAGCATCCAGCCAACAGAACCAAAGGGAATAATCATCATGAAAAAATCCCATTGAAAACTCAAATAATCATCCTTTGGAACTAAGCACCAAAAAGAATGCATATGACCCTTACTTAAATCAAGTTAGCAATTTCAATATTCAAATCTCTCCGTCTCTCTCACTTCTTTCACTCATAATTCTTACATAGGACAATAATAAATAATTTAGGTGTGAGTGGACATAACAATTCTAAGTTTAAATTTTGGGGCATGATATAATTCAATTCAACGGTATGTATAGAAATTTGGCAAAACAACAAAAGTAATGGTGCTAAATGGAGAAACAGAAAACCAGACAATTTACTGCACTTGGTAAAAACAACAGTTCCAGGAACTAGAACATTTTTAGGTTATCTTGGTATGTAAAACATGCACTCACTCATGGTCAAGGATCTTTCTGGGAACCCCAATATCAGCAAGAGGATAAAAATGAGTCCTTTGATGTATTTCTCGAACATCAGCATTTCTTTTAAGTTCATCTACTTCCTTTTCACCTGCCGTAAGGTGGGTGCAAATGAAACAAAAGAGTGTCTGGTATATAGACATGCTGATAGATATTGATCCCTGAAAATTTTTAAAACTTTCTTATCATCTAATAATTACATCAACACTGATCACATGCCAAGATCACCCAATATTTTCAACAATAAATCACCTTTAACAAAAACAAGACTAATATACGTAGGGTCGTATAAACAAGCTTCTCCATAAATATTTCTTATTAAGAAAAAATAAATAATTTCTATAAATAATAAAAAAAAATTATGTGAAAGAGTAATGCAGAACAATTTATACAGCAAAAGGAACAAGAGAAAGGTGTCTGAGATAATGACAATGTAATGATTTAACAACCAAATGTTACAAAGTCAAGCAGAAAAGAAACCAAAGATATTCTAAAGAAAGGGATAAAGACCTTGTTACCAATATAGCCCATAACACCGACACCAACATTTGACACCTTTAAATTCTGAATATGTTTACGCAAGCTACGACGAACCCATATGGTGATGAAAACTCCAACCATCTGTTTGCTCACTATCTTTACATATGATGATCTCCTTTTCCGCTTCATCAAAGCTTCAAGGTCAATTTCACCAAGAAAACTTATGTCATCCATGGTTGGCTTGAAAGAACGACTTGTTCTGAAAGACTTTGATGCTGAAAAGGATCTGATAGATTTAAAAGAAGTTGGTCTATCCAATGGTTGAGATAGCAAATGCATTGGTGGCTCTGGCCAACTCAAACCAATCCTCTCAGAACCACTAATCATTCTGGATAGCTTATTGGTCTGTTGAAAAGATGATGTTTCCGTTTTCTGGGGCAAATTTTCGTCACGGAAACAATTTAACCTACTCAACCTCTTTCCATCAGAAACCTGTCTCTGTAAATCATTGCCAAATGGCTCTCCTGTGTTGGCAATATCAGCAGCATCTGAAGCCAAGACTTCTTCTGTGATTGGCTTATCTGTTCCTCCATCATAAACATTGTGATCTTCATCCACAGCATGGATTTCCTCACCAATCTCACTGTCGCTTTCAAGTAAAATTTCTTCTTCTATGTCTGCCACATCATCTGATGGCTTAAATTTGGATGGAGATGGAGGATCACTGAAGGATTTCATCTTTGGTACTTCTGGTCTAACTCTATTCAGCGTATCTCGAATAATGCTTTCCCATTTTGGAACTGGCCGAGTATCTTCAGCACCAAAAATGTTACCAGGATTTAACGGTACAATCTCCTGAAGACTGCAGCATTGTAATGTGTTATGTTCTAGTCAAACAAGAGGGACAAATATTCGTATGCATGAAGAGTAAAATATCTGTATAAAGAACATATATTAATTGTCCCTGCAAAATGTTGTATTCCGGTGAACATACAAAATATGAGAAGCATAAAAAGAATGATAAGGGACAGTGTAGAACTTACCCAAGAACATAGATATCAGCTGGTTCGTTAATGCCTAGCCAATCATCAATATCAAGATCATCAGGTGGAAGCTTTCCTCCAACATTCCATGTTCCAGCACATACTCTGAGAGACAAATATTCATCAGAATCCAGATGAGAGGCTCGAGCAATACCAACAAACGAACTATGCTTTCTACTCTTTCAATTCATATTGCTAAATAAATACAAGACTAGTGCCTCACCTCAGTTCCTTCTTGTTTATGTATTGAGACCTAGAAGTTAACGACTTCTGCCTCCTTAACCTTGGAAGAAATTCTGCAGTTCATTAGATATTTAGGCGGTGTAATAAAGACAAACAAGAAAAGTAGCATACTAATCTTTCCAATTCTCATGTTGGAAGAAATTCAGAAGCTAAAATTGCCTATATGAGAAGGAAAAAATAATAATAACCATTTGACTCAATTGAAGCTTGTTCCCCTCTGTTGTCCCCAAGCCGTGTCTGTTTTCCCCACCCTGCATAGACAGATCAGAAAAACAGCCAAACTGAAAAGGAGTTGTACAGTCTCGATTCTAAAGTTTCAGATCATTTTGACATAATCATAATGCTCAATTTCCATATTCTATGAAAATTCAACCCACACACAGATATTCAAAACAATAGAAAGATAGCCGTACAGACTCACCTTCATTGTCTGAGTCACTGTCAGGGTCATCCTCATTATCATCATCAGGGTCAGCACTGTAATCAGGCTCGTTGCTACTCATGTTAAGCCATTTCCGCATAACCATTCTAGCCCAGAAGAGCTGCATGCAACACCCAAAAAGCACTTTTCAGCCCAAACCCTTTGCACTGTGCCTCATTTTCCCAATATCAACTAACCCCAACACTCGCACAAGCATGCAGAAACAAGCCATGCACAGCCTCAGAGTAGAGACACACACACACAACAACAACAAAAAAAACACAGTACCTGTTGGTTGTTTGGTGCTGTTCCTTGCTTCATCACTGTTAAAATTGGTTATATTTGGATAAAGCAGGAAGAGAAAATGAAGGCAGGAACTGAACTGAAGTACCTAGAAATAGAGAGGTCAGAATGGGAACATGGAAAAGACATCAAAGCAGTTGCTAACGTTGTCAAATTATTACGAGGTGGAAACAGTGAGTAGTTTTGATCTTGAAGAAGCAAAACTGGGTTTTTCTTACACTTCTTTTTTTTCTTTTAGAGTAATAATTACAGGGTATTTTATTTTGATAACTATTGGTTACTTTCAGATAGAATTCTTCGGAAGAAAACAAATACAGTTCACACACCATTAGATATTATTCTATAAGAAGTAATGAGGATGTTATCTAATGGCTCATATTAATCTATTTCTCATTCGTACAAAAATGAAAAAAAAAATTAATAATAGTGTTCAACTTCGTCGTGACCAAAGATGGCAAAATGTGGGTCAGTGGCCGAAATCACGGGGCATTAGCAAATTGCAGACTTAACAGGGTGGCAGTTGCAGGTTGTGTTAATAAACTAGATGAAATCCTATTCGAAAAAACATTATATGCGACAAGCCAATTCATTTCATTAATTAAGTTATGTGTACGCATGACACTAAATTCTGTTCATCATTCCATGGCTCAAGATTAACTAATTAAACTTGAATTCTTGTTTTATTCTCAAAAATAAAAAATAAAAACTGACTTTCTTGGTGTGAGAAGTCTTAAATATGTTATCTAAGGTGACCCTTGAGAAAGCGAAGAAACTTTTATAAAAAAGAAAAAATAAACACAGAGAGAAATAATAATGTTTAAGAGGGTGGGTGGATCAAAGTCCTAATACCTTGTTTGGCACCAATAACCACTATTGAGCCACAAGTTTTCAGGTAGAATTGACACTGATTGATATAGTTTAATCAAGTTAACCTTTTTCCACACTCATCAAATGTGAATTAATCAGTGGACCAAGTGAAAAGCAATCACCCAATTAATGGGTGAGTTTATGGTAAAAGGGCAAATTAGTGTTGCATCATTCTTCAACCCAATTGGTTGAACAAGAGACTAAGAAAATGCCAAAAAAGATAACTCATGATGATGACGAAATGAAGAAATAATTGAATCAATTACATCACGTGTCACACTACACTATTCGTCGACCCAGCATTCAATGAAGTTACCAACTGGCAGTTGGGGAAGTAAAAGGAGGAGATTGAGAATGTCTCAGAAATTATTGAGTTATATTATATATTATACCTCGGAAAAAGTAAACCAGAAAAGCAATTAAAATGGGAAAAGTCATTTTAGTTATTCAAATTTAGTATGAGTGGAGGGTTATAAAATAAGAGTCACTGCAATGCCCATTTTTTCAATCCTAAATTAAGGTTATTGAAAGAAACATCATTCCTAATTTATACATTTTTTCATTAATTCTTTGTCATAATCATTTCTGTTTTCAAATGGACGATGATTATCTTTTGAATAGCTATATTATATGCATTATTATATTAATAGTGTTTATGATTGCTTTTAAATTTAAAGAGACACCGACAATATTACAATGGAATACATAATACACTTTCTAACATTTATTTTCCAACACTCTTGAAACAAGCAAGAACCAAATTCAGGAAACGAAATAAAAAAGAACCGTACCATGAATTCAAATTGAAGTACACAGAAAAATTATTGCTGGGGGACCAGAAACTTTAATGGACCGACATGTAGTAGTTGGAAGATCAGAAAATTTTAGGCTTTGTCTAGTTTGAATTTTCTTTTTCATTTTCTGTTTTGATGTTCTTGAAAATCATTTTGTTTTCAAGTTATTAGATTTGAGAAATCCCTTCGCTTTGAAATTCTATTAATGTTAAAAAATGAGCTTGGTTTAATTATTTTTTATAGATGTTTATTAAGCTTATAAAACTTTGCTTTGGTGAAATGAGCTTCAACGGCAACCTGTTAGTGTGGTTGTGAGTTTCGTAGGAGTGTTAAGGTTGCACCTCATGGAATTAGAATGTAATTTAGTAAAGTGAGTTCATGTTTGATCTCTAACATATTTTTATATTAAGATTGTTTAATTTATGTGTGGAATAATATATTTAAGGACATGGTATTGAGTGATTTTATAGATTCAAGAATCTTGTTAACATAAATTTGATATCATATTAAAAAATAATTTTAAACTAACTTAATTGTATATATTATTGAATGATCTTCTTTAATCCACGCAAGACCAAGAAGGAACGTAAATATGTAAATGTTAAAAAATACTAAATTGGATGAAAATTTAACTAAATTTAAAAGTTAGGAATAAGAAAACTTTTCACCTGAACTAAAATGATTTCTATTTTTAAAATGAAACCAGTATACTTCAATTAATTTATTATTTTATAAAAGAAAACAATTCTTATAGTTTAGTTTATGAATTGATGTAAATTTTGTTCTTTAAAACATATTCCGACACTAAAAACCGACATGTTTTCAACATTATTTTGATTTTTTTCAATATTAATACAGTAATAATATCAATTTACAGTTATAACAATACAACTAATATAATACGAAAATAAAGTCCGATCGATACTAAGCAAATTAAGAGGTAATGCCTTACCTTTGTTTGGAATCTTGAAAATAAAAGGGCTGAAAAAAAATCAAACTAAAAAGTATTAAATTTTTATTTTATTTAAAATAAAAATTTGTAAAACTCGTAAAAACAAACTTCCTTTGATGGGGAGAAATGGGATATTTTGTTCTTATTTACAAGTAATGAGGCACATGCAGGTCCCTTTCAGACATGTGCTACACACAATCATCTTTTGAGATAGCCATTCATTCGCAAACAAGCACTTCAATTTTAAGTAACAAAACTCACCAAATATGTATCACATAAAAGCCAATGTTTGTCGTCACTATTTTGTTCTTTGGTTTTTGTAACTGCCATACCTTTTTCTTTAAGTGGAAAACACAACTTGCTCATATAATTGATTATGATATAATAATAATAAAGACAATAATAATGATGAATATATAATAAACATTGAGATAGCTGAGTGTGTAATCGAATTTGAAATGTGTGTAGGCCTCTAATCACATGAGAGGTAGAGTGTATGTAAAGTATATGTCTAATTTGTAACAAAAAACAATTACATGTTCAAGTTGTGGTATTTGTGGTATTCAAAAAGGAAATCTCATTGTCATTATTATTAATGAAAAAACTTTATAAAAATGATGTAATTTTTCATCTATTATAGTATTGAGAGATTTAAACAAACAGATATAGATAAGTTATACTCGAGAATTACGACTTTACCTAAACGACGATATTCATTATAAGAAAAGCTTTGAAAAGATCGATCATTACTTCGGTTTATGTTATTAAATTTTTGTTTTAAATAAAAGTTAAGTTGTCAGAAAATATGATGATTTTAGTAAGAATAATATACAAAAGGTATGTATAATTATAAAAACTCGTTATACCCCGTAAAGACTTCAGTTCAATTTTTTATTAATTTAATATGATAAAATGATATTTTTTAAAAAATAATAAAATTGTCTAAAAAATTGGTGATGACATAATTTAAAAATATTTTATTGTTTTACATATTTGAATGTGTGAATATTAAAAAACATAAAATGTAGGTGTTAAAATGAAATGAATATAAAATTACATGTAGGCTTCGTAAAATAAAATACATATGAAAAAAAAAAAAAAACACTCTTATACTCAACTCAGAGCAGATTGCTCTCCTGATCAATCACATATTATCAAATATATTCTAACAAAAATGTACAAGTAAATCAATGTTGTGAAGACATAATGAACATAAAAGGTTTTGACAAATGATTGCTATTTGTTAGATGAGTTTTACCTTACTTTTGAAAACCCATAAAAATATAACAAACTAGTATAATGATAGCATTACCCATAAACACGGGTGATTAGGAACAACTAAACAAGAATGGGTGGGACAATATGAATTTGGTCTGACATAATATTGATAAAGATGTAACTCATTTGTGTCCACACATCAAATTGGTAAAGATATAACTTTTTCGACTTTGTTATCCTTAAAGATTGTTTTTAAAATTATCAAATTAACTTAGCCTTTTAAAAAATAGTACTAATATTATAAATCAGACTTTACCTAATATCACTTCTTATTTTTAATGATAGTCTTTTTTATAATTTATATCGGTAATTTTTATATTTGTGGACCACCATAATATCTTATTAAATATAAATTAATTTATATTGGTGTTTTTTAAAAAACAATACAGTTATACAATAATTTAAAAGTAAAATTATAATGAAAAAGACAACCCTGTCTCTGGATTACTTTTGTCTGAAAAGAAGCTTTGGACCTCTGCCATTATTACCTTAACTTTCTTTTTGTGCTATGGTCACCTAAACTTTGATAAAAGAAAGATAAGTATTGTATGTCTTTACGTTATCTTTGGATTAGGGTAAGTACTGCTTATCTTAATGGAAACAAAATGAGCATAGTACTCATTTAAATCTATGAATATATAGAAAAATAAAAAGAAAATCTAGAGGAGAAAAAATTCATAGTGTTTAACCAAATTATGAAGAAGAAAAAAAGATAAATAAGTGATATATATATATATATATATATATATATATATATATATATATATATATATATATAAAAAAAATAAATTATATTTTTTTTTTTTTTATATATATATAAAAAAAAATATATAATATATTATACA
>Ga0099825_1004755_pt1 | contig 17697 bp, 7 predicted proteins | sample SiratroredBW_FD_76838 | JGI IMG/M metagenome (GOLD analysis project Ga0099825, IMG submission 76838) | Root nodule microbial communities of legume samples collected from California, USA - Siratro red BW | ecosystem: Host-associated > Plants > Roots > Nodule | place: USA: California | collected...
CCAAAGCTTGTACTGAGCTATCCCCTCGTTAGAACATGGGTAACCACTAATTTTTTGTAAGCTCGGAACCACTTATTGTTTGACAAAACACGTGTGGTTACCCCTTCTTTAACGAGAGGACATTTTAGTTCATGTTTTGGCGACTCAACACACATGTGTTCATCACTTGCCAAAACTAACAGATTCAAACATTACAAACCTAAAACCCTTACAAAAGTCATTCCTTTTCTATCAACAACCAAGAAGAACATTGTAAATCACACAAAGGACCAAACTTTATTTCAACCACCAACGAAAATCAAACCCTAAACGCAAAAACGTTTTATATTCCAGCAACGATGAAGAACAGAACACCAAAAAGACTTCCTTTTTTATCAAAAAGCATATAAAAACACAAACTTTACATGGAAATCAAATGACAAACAAACAAAAACATCATTTTTCATGAAAAATCACTTAAAACACTTGCAAAAAACTTTCTTTTGTCCACCAAGAACCAAGAACGATCATGTAAATGACATAAAAGAACAAACTTTACTTCAAAACCAACAGAAATCAAACCCTAAATGCAAAAACCTTTTCAGATCCAGAACAGAACAGTAAAACGACCAAAAAGACTTCATTTTCCATCAAAAATCACATAAAAACCAAAACTTTACACGCAAATCATTTAACAAACAAAAAAAAAACATCCTTTTGCATGAGCAATCACTTAAAAGAGCAACCTTTACACGTTTTTCAAACGAAAACCAAATAAAAAACGAACATTTTGCTAAGAAGTATGTGTTGCAGAAAGCGATCTCAGTGAAAGCGAGAGTGAATGAGAGCGACAGACACAGAGCGAGAGTGGAGAGGAGGCTGAGGGTGAACGATATTGAGAAAGTGCGAGACTGAGACGAGGCGGAGACTAAGACGAGGCGGACCACTGAGAGAGCTTTCAAATGAGAGGAGGCGAAAGACTTTAGGGCTTATGAGAGGAGGCGGAAGACTTTAGGACTTATGAGAGGAGGCGAATCGCTGAGAGGCTTTTGGGATTCTGAGAGGAGGTGGAAGACTTTGAGAGCGGGAGACTGAGAGAGCGAGAAACATCTAGGAGGCTTTTGGGATTCTGAGGCTTTTAAGAGACTGTCACGCTGGCTTAACACACTGGCTTAAAATAATATTATTTTTCATCATATCAGCCGTGTCAACTGGGAGTAGGCCACGTGACAGTGTCAACCTAACATTACTCGTTACAAAATTGATATTTGAACTATAAGATTTTAAATAAACACTTGCAAGCTAAGCTAGTTTACAAACCAAACGTTACATAACAAAAGTCCTACTAGTTTTGTACCCACCAAAACAACCATGGATCCAACCATGTGCCCATTACACGCAAATCCATGTTAATAGTTCCTTTCTCCTTATTATAAGCACAAGACAAAAATAACAAAGCTCTATAACATTACAGGTTACTACTCTAAACTTGTAACACACGAGACAGAAGTTCATGTGCAAACAGGGTTTGTGATCTTTAATGTAATCATCACACAATTCTCAACTCAGGTTTCACAAAAGCAGTTCTCTATTGAAGACCCAGCTGAACTTGGCACTTTGCGGCTTCATCTTACGCGCTCTCTCGTCAGCACGTTCTTGCAACTTCCTAATCCTAGGCGCTAACCTACACACGTAATCTTGCGCCCGCTTTGCTTTCCCCGTCAAACCTTCCAGCTTCTCCAATCTCCACCGTCCAACGAGAAACTCTAAGATATCTGCATAATCATTGGCTGTGTACACGCCCATTCGCTGGGCCACTGCAGAGTAATGATCGAACAGGTTAGGGTCATCCCCGTCGTACATAAGATGTGCCGGCATTGTAATCTTCTTCTCCATCATGTTTCCTATAGCCACCACTGCCCCACTGGGGTCCACTTCTAGAAGCTTCTCCACAATCCTTTGGTATGCATTCTCGTGCCGTTTCTCATCCGCAGCAATAGTCCCACATATGCGAGCAAGCACCGGATCACCCCCTTCCTTGGCAAGCCTTGCAGTGTTCCCGTGTGCCACGAAAGTTGCTCTCTCTTGGAATGAAGTGTACACAAACCCCAAATAAGGATTGTTCTCTGTTCCAGGGTCCTACCAATCAAACCAAACCATAATATTATACTTTAATTTCATCAAAAATTAAAAAAAATAAATAAATCCACTTGACCCTTCAATCCAAATCTCCACAACTTTTTACAAAAGGGTCCCATCAGTTTTCACTGATTCCTCACAATGCCAAACAGATCCCTAATTTTTAACTAATAAAGGTAATCTAAATTGGGTTTTGTATATAATGTAACCTCTCAGAAATTACAATGAAGAGATCTATAGATGAAAAAGGATCCAACTTTGTACTTTAATTATGAGTGTCATGTGTGAAGTGAAAAAGGGCACATATGAACACAAATAATAGGATCTACTTTGGAATCGAAAAGAAAGAACATTTACCATGCCAGCTCCAATGAGGTAATGAACAGTTTTCTCAACCTTAGCCATGTCAACCCGACCAGAAAGGTACAGATAAGTTCTGAGCAAATCTCCGTGTCTGTTTTCTTCTGCGGTCCAGGCCCGGGTCCACACAGCCCATGGGCTTGGACTGGTTCCGTAGTCGTCTTTCACACCGTCAAGGTTGTTGATCATAGTCTGGTAAGTGGGAAGCGCGTCTTCGGTGACCATGTCACCCACCAACACCACGAAGTACTCGTCGGGTAGCTCCTTGGTGCGCTGGCGAAGGGCCTTCACCTCCTCACTGAACTCTTCGAATGGCAGTGACGAGTCAGGGACCAAGCTCTGGGGCTGCCAGCATTTCTCCACGGGCTTCAAGAGTGGAAGTACCCATTGCGAGGCCCAGCCCTCCAACGACTTAAAAACCTCCATTTTCTCCGCCGGCATTGAGTGGGTCCTCCGAGTCTTCAGCGGCGCCGGGGAGACGGCGGCTGCGCTGGGTGGTGGCAAGAGGTGGCGGCCTTGTAGGTGGCATGGGTTCCTATAAGCCCGTGGAACAACGGTTTGAGTGGTGATGGAGTGGCACGGTCGTACCTGCATGGTTTTGGTTGTGTGCTTGGCTTGGACTCGCTTTGAGTGAAACTGTGTGCGTTGGTTCGAAGAGAGAGATATTTGTAAAGGGTGTGAGTAGTAATAAGTCCTTGTTTTTGGTAATAATTTCGAAAATGCCATATATTGAATTTTTAAGTTGTTTTGAAATTTATGATTTTTTTTTTTTTTTGTGGAAATTTGAATTTGTATAGATGGAGAAGTTGTGTTTAGATAGGTTGGATACTTTTGGTTAAGAAAACAATGGCAATTGTTAAGGATAGTGGTGGATGCGTAAGGAAGGGTAGTTTGGTCATATAAGAATAGTTGAGGGGCATTGGGTGCATATTAAATAAATATGGAGGATTTGGATTTGTAAAACTGGGGGTGCTGTGGTTTTGGGACCAGTGAATCCTGATTTCTGTGGATCTTTTTCATCTTTGTGGGCGTCTTTGAATTTGCCAGCTCATTTTTCTTAATTTGATTGTTATTCTTGTATTTTATGGTAAACAGTTAAACAAAACTTGTAAAGATAAATTAGTAAATAAGTTTTTATTGAAATATTTATTACGCCAAAAGTACAATATAGATTAAAATACATGCATATAGAAACAAAAGAAATCTATACAATGTTTATTTGGGATATTAAATTTTGATATTTGTTATTAATATCTATTAAATAATTTTAAAACAATAATAAATATATGAAGAAGATTTTTGGTCTTACAAGGAAAAAAAAAGAACTATAAGTTCTATTTTATCAGGATGAAAGCAAAATATGAAAATAAAACATTTACTCAATGCTACTAATTTTAATTATAATTAAGATAAAAACTTTAATTTATAGTAAAAAAAATATCTTGTACAATTTAATATTTTACATGTTAGCTTTATTTGCTCATATTTATAATAGTATATATATATATATATATATATATATATATATATATATTTAAATATTATATTTCTTTTCTAATAAAAAATTATAAAACAATATAAAAAAATATTAATTATAATTTCTATCCTAAAATTATTACATGATGGTGCTTCATCCATTCCAAATTTGATTAAATTTTTACGGGTTTTTCCAAGTAAATAAAAAATCACAATAAATATGTCATTTATTAAAATAATGTCACTTTCTTAATAAATATGTTATTTTTATCTGTACGATATACAAGTATGTAATTTATTTGAGGGTAAATTAGAAAAACAATAATTAATATTTAATTTAAAAATAAAAATAATCTATTTTAAAGTATTTTTTAGTCAAGAGAGTATATATATTTACATGTCCAAAGTAAAATGTTAGATAAGATGATATATCATCACACAGAATGGGAGTTGTGGAGTTGGTCTTGACAAACCATTATCTTTTCCTAATTCTCATCACTATTTCGATGGTCTAAATGATTTGTCATTTTTACATTATAGTCTTTTTTGCTAAGTTGTTTGTTTATTTAATAAACTCAAAAAATTATATACATGAGTGTGTTATGGTTATCTGTGTTGAATAATCTTTACAATAATCTTTTTAGAATATTTGTTTTATTATATAATACAAATTTATTTTTTATTAGAAATACGTAAAAATGAGAACAAATCTCTTTCTTATTTGAGATGTAAGGATGATGGTGTCAACGGGTCTAATTTCTATCTGTGTTAGTTTGTAGAAACATATTTTGTCTCAATGTGTCTACTCAGAGTGAAGATTGTTTATGTAATTTTTCTTGTATGAAAAGAGTCAAGTTTCACTCTCATATTACTTTCCACTTCACATTTTTCATATGCTCACTTAACATTTCTCTTATTCTTTAGAAAATTGAGGACGGTCTAATAATTCCTATACAATTTCTATGAGTAGAAAAAGAAATGAGAGGTATCGAATTCAATTGAAACAAACTACAACTGAATATGGATGTGTTGTTGTCAAATTAAAAAGGGAAAAAAGGATGAAGGAGTTAAGTTAGAGAATGTTATAATGAAATAAAAGGATGTTAAAAGAGTCTGAGTTTGATAACATTAAGAGATGAACGAGTTATTATCTATAATAACCAAAGAATATGTTATTATTGAAAATTTTGAAAGAATAGTTATTTTAAAACTCTAGTTACGCATAATATGATGATGTTAGAAAGGGAGAAATTCTAAAAAGTATCTCAATAAACTATAGTAGAAATCCAATAGAAAGAGAACTTATATGATGCCATCTTAAATATTCAAGAAAATTTGTTATAATCTTAATTGAAAATTGTATTGATGAGTTAATTTTATAGTTTAATAAATATTTGAGTTGTAAACCTAACTCAAATAAATTTATTCATATTATTTACCACAAAAATGATAAAATGATAATAGTGAAAACTTGTATTAAATAATTAGAAGAATAATAAGAAAGAAACATACACAATATTAACTTGATTCAATTGAAATGTTAATAAACTTTAATCTATATTCATGACAAAAATCCACTATCATACATAGATTGCAATTCGAATTTTTTCTTTCAGTAAACTCTCACTCAACTAACAATTTTTTGTTTTACAATTAAACTCACAACTATCAATTAAACAAATTGTTAATAAAGGTCTTATTCATATATAAATAACTGCCATACCTAATTTTCATAAATCAGGCTTAAACTAGTGGAGAATTCATGTGAACAGTACTTCTAATAGTGAATTCAAAACATGAAGTAGACCAACTCTTTGATGGCAGATGATGAAAGTTATAATCTAATGCAAAGTAGATGATCGTATACCATTAAATGCTATGAAAACAAATACACTAATAAAGACATATGAATTGGTTAAGACAAAAGATCTTGTTCTACTAGATGATCTTGAACTATTAGATAGTCTATGACATCTGAAGATTTAGGAACCTTAACAAGATTTTACTAAGCTACTTACACGTCACCCACTTCTAGAGACTTCTTGTATTGTGTTTTCACTCTTTTCCTTTCATTTACATTTACACATTTTGCTTAACAATTCAGCAGCTTCACTAGGGTTTTCTTCAAAGCAAAATGACGAGAAATGACTCCTTCTTCAAGTTGTTCTTAGCAATTTTTACTGTGGAAGAGGATGTTTATGAAGGAGAGAAAATATGTTGAAAGAGGTCCAAGAAATAAAGACAACATTGGCGCAGGAACAAAAGTAGAAAAAGGAAAATAAGAGGTAAAATTTAATCTTCAACTTTACTTGGTTTTGCAACAGAGATATACCCACATTCTTCTTGGTCCATTTCTTATTATTTCCCCTCAATATGGTCCAAAAATATTCCAGTCAAAATTTCATGACTTTCGACATGAAAACCTGTCGAAGTTGGAAACCAACCGCAGATGACCATGTTTTTGTACCCAAACCTTCCACACATCATTTTCAGTCATTTTGTTGTTGTTTCCCATCAATATGACTAAAAAATGTTTAGGTCAAAATTTCATGACTTTTGGAACGAAAATTCACCAAACTTGCAAACCAACCAAAAATGACTTGGTTTTGCCCCTCAAAACTTTTGAACATCCTTTTTATAGGTCGATTTGTGGTCGTTTAACATAAAATAGAAAACTTAAGGTCAAAATTTTGTGACTCTTTAAGGCACGAAAAGCACCAAAGTTGGCAAACTTGAAAACTACTAAAGTTGGCAAAGTTGAAAACCACCAAAGCTAGCAAAGTTAAAAACCAAGTAGGTGAAATTTTCGTAACTCTATCCGCACGAAAACCACGAAAGTTGGCAAAGTGGAAAACCAAACCAAGATGACTTGGTGTTACACTTCAAATATACCCACATTCTTTTCGGTCCATTTCTTGTCGTTCGTGTCAATACGAGTAAAAAATGTTCTAGTCAAAATTTCACAACTTTCGCACGAAAACTTGCCAAAGTTGAAAACCAACACACGATGACAAAGTTTTACACCCAAACCTTCTCCATTCTATTTTCGGTCATTTTATTGGTGTTTCTCATCAATACGACTCAAATATGTTTCGGTCAAAATTTCATGGCTTTTGGCACAAAAACTCACCAAACTTGCAAACCAACTCAAAATGACTTGGTGTTTCCCCCAAAAGTTCTGAATATCCCTTTTTGGGTTGATTTGTCGTCGTTTGACATAAAGGAGGGTCAAGAAAAATTCAGGTTGAAATTCAGGCACGGAAACCACCAAAGCTAACAAAGTTGAAAGTCAGGCCAAGATGACTTGGTTTTGCACTCGAAACAATACCTACATTCTTTTCGGTTCATTTCTTATTTTTCTCATCTGTACTACTAAACATGTTTGGTCAAAATTTCATGACTTTTGGCACAAAAACCTGTCGAAGTTGGAAGTCAATCCAAGATGACTAGGTTTTGCACCCAAACCTTCCTCACATCATTTTCAATCATTATGTTGATGTTTCTCATCAATACGGTTAAAAAATTTTCGGGTTAAGATTTCATGACTTTTGGCACGAAAACTGCCAAACCTTAAAAGCAACCCAAAATAACTTGGTTTTACCCCCAAAACTTTCGAACATTCTTTTTTGGGTAGATGTGTGGTTGTTTGACATAAAAGAGGGCTAAAAAAACTTCAGGTCAAAATTTCACGACTCTTTCAGGCACGAAAATCACCAAGATTGGCAAAGTTGAAAGCCAAGTCAAGATGACTTGGTTTTGCACCCAAAACATACCCATATTTTTTTCGGTCAATTTCTTATTGTTTCACATTAGTACGGTTAAAAAATGTTTGGGTCAAAAGTTTACGACTTTCGGATTGAAGACTTGTCGAAGTTGAAACCAACCTAAGATGAATAGGTTTTGCACCCAAACCTTCCCCACATCATTTTCACTCATTTTGTTGTTGTTTCTCATCAATACATCTAAAAATAAAATCAACCCAAAATGACTTGGTTTTTCCCCAAAACTTCCGAACATCCTTTTTTGGGTCGATTTGTGGCCGTTTGACATAAAAGAGGGCTAAGAAAACTTCAGGTCAAAATTTTGTGACTCTTTGAGGCACGAAAACAAAAAAGTTCGTAAAGTTGAAAGCCAAGCCGAGATGACTTGGTTTTGCACCCGAAACATACATACATTCTTTTCAGTCCATTTCTTATTGTTTTCCCTCAATACGAATCAAAAATATTCTGGTCAAAATTTCATGACTTAAGACACGAAAACCTGTCGAAGTTGGTGGGTTTATTGTGTTTCTTTTGCATGTAGATTTTTTAAATTTAGTTTGGAGAAATAGCAAAATGATTCTAGTTGGATGTTTGACCATGATCTTTGAAACTTTTATTGTATTTGAGTTAAATTTATTATGATGAATGAGGATGAAATTATTAAGAAAAAGAATCTTGATAAACTAAGTGAGGGGTACACTTATGATTCAATCAAGATTGATTTCTATCTTAAGGTTTCAAGTTTATAGTATCTTTAAAGTTATGTTGTGATTGATTAATTATATTTTCTATGAAATTCGATGTTAGACATAAATTAGAATGTGTCTAAATTGTTTCTTTATAGTAAGTGTGTTATGGTAGTATTGATATAGACAACTTCTAGGTGAATTTGAGATATCGATTTTTGAAGAATCTTAGATCTGAAATATAAAATGTTTGTGTTGTTTATTGTAGTATTATAGGATTGGGTTTGTTGTGTGAGATACCAAGGGTAGTGGTTTAACTTGAGAGATAGAGGAAACCAATAGAAAAACCTATCTTATTCCTTTCTTATTATGTCAACTTTCAAGTCTTTCTAGTCTCCTGAGTTTAGATTGTGATTGCATGTAATGTTTTTATCATCAGGGTTAGTCTTTGTTAATTTAGGGTTCTAGTGATATGTTCTGATTGTTGATCAGAATTTGGTGGTTTAAGTTACGTTATCTTTGAGATCACTAGGTCTTTGGAGCTTTTTGTGAATTCAGGTAAGGGAAGCTAGTTTTATTTTTTCAATAGAACCCAAGGTTAGAAGACTTGGATGTAGGGGTGATGTGGTCACTAGATCTAAACTTTCTTGTAGGAATTGATTTTGAATCTCATATATGTGTTTGATGATTTTGAAGTGTTGTGAATTAAGAATTGATTTTGAAGTGTTGTGAATTAAGAACTGATTTTGAAGTGTTATGAATTAAGAACTGATTTTGAAAGTAATTATTATATGAAATATTGTTGATTAATGTGATGCGTGAACGACATAGTATCTTCAGGAAAGGAGATACTCGTGTTGAGATTGTTTAATGTTTATTATTTGTGGATTTGATCAATAAGGAGGTATCCTGACTCTACTAGTATATTGGAATCATATAAATGAAGATATACAAATAGTGAGAGTTAAAAAAGGTTCAATGACTACGCTACAATGTGGAAAAGAACTGAATGGACCATATCATATGGATTAACCCTATCATATCAGTGTGACGTGATTCACTTTGGGTTGAGGGTTGTGTGGATTTTGCAGCTAGGAGTCATGTGACAGGTGTAGACCTCCAAATCTTATTCACTGCATAAGTCTTTTGGAAGTAGAGTCAAATGTCTTTGTATTCGAGTTAGCATATGTACAATATGAGTTACTGTAGAAATATGATAATGGTAATGTGATGTATGAGATGAATTATGAAAGCCTAGTCTGTTGTAATTTGGCTGGGATAGAATTTTAATTTATGATTATATATTTTAAAACTCTCCAGTGTTTACCCTTCTTTTTGTATATTGTTTGTTTTGTTTTCAAAATTACGATGACTGTGTTACACGTGAGTAGAGGATTTCATAGGTGGTGTGACTCCTTAGTGAGCTTATAGAGAAGCTTTATTTTGTTTTATTTTATTTTGTGATTTTGTGAAGATATTTCTATTAAATCCTCTGTTGAGAAATATGTTTTGAAATATTAAGATGAATGTATGAAATTTATAGGTCTATCATACATTTTTTGTGTGATATAGTTCTTATTATATAAATAATGGGATGTTAAACATTCCCAAAGAATACTCAAAGGGTTAGTCAGGAGTGGGCACAAGCCCGAGGAATACTCAACAAATTAACCAGAAATGACTATGGTCCAAAATAATACTTGCATTGTACTTCAAGCATTAGTCTGCTTATTGGAACTCAATTTTGTTGATTGAGAATTAGATGTAGTCTCTTCGTCAAATGAACTAGTATAGAAGTATCTTGTGCATTTCTCTTTTTCCTTATCTCTTTTATATTTCATGTTATTATTGTTTGAACCAATCTAAGAAGGAAAGTCTTCACATAAGCAAGATTTGAAAAATGTTTTTAAACAGGTGAATAGATCAAACTTAAAGTTATGTTTAATGTATTTTCATTTACACATTCTTTATTAAAAACCTTAAACTAATCACTTATCCTACAAAACTATCAACTGGGTAATCATCATCATAAAATTTTTAAGAAAATTTAAAAAAAAAATTGAACACAATCCAACCCTTCCTTCTTGTGTGTTTCATGTTTCTTATAGTTGGTATTGAAGTTCAACACTAAAGGATTGAGTAACTAATAATGTCTAGAGGAAAAAGTCCAAAAGAGTAGCCATGGAACTATAGATGATAATTGAGGGAGCATCCATCTCAGGGTGTCTAACATTCTCGAGAGAAGACTACTCTTATTGGAAGTACTAGATGGAAATGTACATCAAGTAAAAAAAAGTATAGGTTATGGTATATCATAACCAAAGGGGTTATAGAGATCAAGGCTCTAGAGGAACCCTGGACTCAAGTTGAGTTTAATTAGATGCAACTCAACAACAAAGCTAGGTTCAATTTAATTTGTGCTTTATCAAAAAATGAACATAAAAATATTGTAGATTAAAGTCATCCAAGGAGATATGAGACTCCTTGAAGATTAACTATGAGGAGAATGAAGATGTTCAACAGATAAAAATTGTAACCCTCACAAACCAATACCAGTTCTTCCCCATGTTGGATGGCGAGACTATGGAGGATATGCTTTGGAAGAATGAAGGTTTCTCTAAAAGGGCTAGAGAGTCTAAACATAGCCATTTTAAAGCACGGATGAACCTAAAGTTATTGGAAAGCATGCCAAAGGTATGGGAGGCTAAAATAAATGGCTATTAGAAAGGATCACGATCTAAAAGAACTTGTAGAGAATGAACTTCTAGGAACCCAAAGAGTGCATGAGGTTCATCTTAAGGTTCATGTGTAGTAGGAAGCCTCAACATCGTATAACCTAGATCCTCACGCTAAGCAAGCCTCCAAGCAAACTCACAAACAAAAATAAAGTATAGCCTAGAAAGTTTTAGAAGATGATGACGATTCTTTCAAAGTTGAGTATGATAGCTCAATTAATAAGGAAAGGTCTAGGATGACAAAAGGGTTTATGTGGAAGCTTAAACAAAGAATCAATGAAGGATCTACCTACAAGAAGAAGAAAAATCTGACAAAATCTTGGGATCTTTAGGACCCACAGTTAAATTCAAGCTTAAACGAAGAGAAGACAAATTTATGTCTAGAAGCTTACATAGAATAAAAAAATACAGTCCAAGCCCTTCTTTGATTTTCACTCCAGCCTCTAATTCATTATGCTCGTCATATAACGACAAAGATGAAGGTGGTCTTTCTTATATGGATTCTTTGAACAACTATAACTCCAATTCTGAGCAATATCTAAAAGTGAAGAAAAAAAAATTAAAGTTTTTCTCTTCAAATACAACAAGCTAAAAAGGAGAAGATTGTAGTTGATGACAGAGCATCTACCTTGGAACATGCTACATCGTCTGATGCAAACAAAATAAAAATTTTGGAAGGAAAAATAACCATGTTGTAAGTATGATTTTAAAAAGTTTATAAGGAGCTCTAAAACCCTAAATATTTTATTCTCAACTTCTAAACATAAGTGTAATTAGTATGGCATTCGTTATGATCTCTAAGTTAAGAAAGATCAAAATAATTTTTTTTTTTAGAATCTCTTGTTATCATCCTGGTAAATTTGAACAAGAAAGTGTCAAATACAAACACAAGATGGAATGTTCTATAACTAATAAGAATTCAAAAAAAATTGGGTACTAAACAAATTTACCTATTGCAAGTAAGATGATAAAGAAACATCAATAGACGAAGATTAACCTTCACTATTGAAAGATAGGCATATAAAAAGGATGAAAGATCTACATCGTCTTACTCAATCAAATGTAACATAACATTTACAAAATGTCCTTGTAAACACACCACTGATTAAAAGTGACAAATACGCAACGAACTAAGATCTAAGAGTAAAATAATTAAAGTCACTAATCCTTGATAAGAGAAAATTTTCTCAAGTGAAATTAACACTTCTCGTTTCTTGGACTTTTTCTTGAATATGTAAGATGTGTAATATCAATTGTAGTTGTTAAAAATCAAGAAAGCAGTGAAAAAAATGTATAAAAGCCATGTATGAAAAGATTTAATCAATTAGTTGAATTATAATCTATTATACTATTCTTAGTTAGATTTGGCAGCGCAACTAAAACAACATAATCAATTATTAAACCATATAATCAATTAAATGCTTATAATAATTATGAGATAATTGATTATATCTTTACTTAATTGATTACTTTATTTTTAAATGATTCTGAAAACCAAACAAAAACAACTTAATTAATTATTTCATAAATAATTGATCAATTGTGAGTTTACATTAATAATGATAATTGATCATGTTAAGTTATAATATATTATATTATATTTGAATTTTTAAATATTTTAAAGAAACACTCAAGTTTAAATAAGTGAATGCGATGTTTATACTAGATCTATGATTCGCACTCATTAAAACATGAAAGTTATAAATAAACAATACACTTGTCATCATCAAAATACAACAAAAGTTAAACTAAAACTACAATCATCGGTGCTCTTGATTAGCTTTTGATGAACAACCTTCTGTACTTATACCAATCATATTCATGCAACAATTGAAATAGACGCTAACAATAACAAGGATACGAGTTTAACATGTCAAACCAAGCAAATAAACCCATTCTTTGATGCCAAACGATAATTTATGCTATGTGATCTCAAATTGAACATCAAACTCATAACGAAAGACAAAACGTGAAACAAATATAAAAATAGAAAGACAAATAAATGGAATAAACACCAATTCTGATTTTATTGAACTTGATTTAGACTTAAGTACTTAATTTCCTCTAAGGAATTACTTACTACTAAACCTTTATTTTCCATATGAAATTAGCATTAAATATTTGAATTAATTAATTCCATTAAAATTGCCATTGAATTAATTCCATATTGCAAAAGATGTTAACATGAATGAATCTTGGCAAGATCTTACCAATAAAATGGCCACTTCTATTTTTTAAAAAATGCAAATGAAACAAAATATAACAACCAAAATCCATTAAGTGTTTTGCAGACTAATATGCATCACTTCATTAACAATTCAAAAGTTAAGTTCATCTCTAATGGTCAAAAGACATATCTATGAATTAGCAATGATGAGCAACATAGCATAGACGAATTTTTCTCCACTCCCATACCCTTTTCCTGCACCTCCATACTTATTGACAATTATGCCATTAACTAAAAAGTGCAAAGACAAAAATATCTTCCACCCCCTTCACCCTTATATCATGTTCACAGCTCGTCCGTTTCATTCTTTTCTCCCAAATCTTCAATTAAACCTTCAAACAAGCCATAGATAAGCAATTTTTTATGCTTATTAGCAATTAGTAAGTAGTATTGTTGATTAGAGTAGTTGATTTAGTGTTTTGGAGACTATCGATGACAAACGGGGAGTTTTTTCGATTTGACAGCATGACAACCGGATGAGCTTCATCTGGTTTTCATTTTGTTTTGGAAATGACAACCGGATGACATCCCCATCCGGTTCACATTTGGAAAAAAATGTAAACCGGATGAGCATGTCATCCGATTGTCATTTGTAAAACAAAATGACAACAGGATGACATGTTCATCCAGTTCACATTTTTTTCAATTGCAGTAACTTTGTGCACCGTGACAGATATGGTGAGAAAATTGTAACTTTGTCCACTATTAAACTGTTCACCTTCTTCTATACCTAATTATAACTGAATGCAATTAAATTATGACTTTGTTATATGTGTTGTCACCTACACTACCCAATTAAAATTAATGTACTTAAAAGTAAAAAAGAAATGAAGAGTCTCTTCTTTTTTTGCCTCTGTATGTTTACTCCACATTCCAATTTCCAATCCCATTTTAAATGAAGAGTCTCTTTTGCTGCATTTCACGAAGAGTCTATTTGTTTTGCACATTTAGTTTTCTTCATTGGGTTTCATTTCAAATTCAATTAAAATAAAACTAAATTAATTTAATTAAGGTAAATGAAGAGTCAAAGAAGAGTCTTCTCAGCTGCATTTTAGGAAGGGTCTCTTGTGTTTGCACGTTCACTCTTCCTAATTAAGTTTCATTTCAAATTCAATTAAAATAAAACTAAATTAATTTAATTAAGGCAAATGAAGAGCCAAAGAATACAATCTTCTTTCCGAACCAAGGAATCAGACACCTTGTTAACTTCCTCTGAATATATACAAAGACTATTCATATCTATAACATGCATTCCAACAACTCATGAAAAAATTAAAAAAAAATCAAAAATCCAAGTTGTGAATCGGATGCCACCCCGTCCAATTCACAAAACGTTTTGAGAACCGGACAGGATGACATCCGGTTCACAACTTACACACCCGATGGCACCCCCCTCTAGTTCATCCGGTTCTCATTTTTTTTAAATTTGAGAACCGGACAGCCAGCCATCCGGTTCTCAATGGTTCTCATTTTTTTGAAATTTGAGAATTGGATGGTTGGCTGTCTGATTCTCAAATTTTAAAAAAAATGACAACTGGATGACTGGCTGTCCGGTTCTCAAATTTCAAAAAGATGAGAACCGGATGGCTTCATCCGGGTGCCCTACCAGAAACTTGAAAAATTCATCAAAATAAAAAATCTTACCTCTCCGTCATTCCTTGCCGCCGATAAAATACTGTACAATGGTCGAAAAGTCTTCCCTAGCGTTCAATCACCCTTAAAACCTCCAAAAACTACACTATAAAAGATGTATTTAAGAGAAAATAGAAGTTGTTTCACTGTTCATTCGAAGGACGGGAAATAAGAAGATTGGGGCTCTTTAATAAAGAAGGGATAATTTGGTAATTTCCACAAGATCATTCTTGGAATTAAAATTAGTTATGAAGGTGCAGGAAGGAAGAGGGTATGGGGGTGGAGGAAGAATTCGTCCATAGTAGAGTTTTGAGCGGCGTGGTGTGGTCCATGCAAGATGATGGCCCGTCATTGAGGAGTTATCAAAAGAATGACTGCTTCTTCCTACACCTTCAAGGTTTCTTCAAACACCTCCAAATTTTTTAAATTTCCAAAAGTGTCACGCTTGAAAAGACGTTTATGCTCCTATACTTATTTGTTAAATAATATAACAAATATTCCGAAACATTCTATTTTGAAACTGTTTTTTCGAAGAAAAAAAATCCGGACTATTCCGAAACAATCCCTGAAATAACCATTTCAGAATTGTATGACAATGAAAACAATAGTTTCGGAATAGACTGTTCTGAAACTATTTTTCGGATCCGGATGACAGTTCCGGAATAACCCATTCCAGAACTATTATTTTTGTTGCCAATGAATTCCAAAATGAATTGTTCCGGAATTGATATCCGAATCTGGAACACAATTCTGGGATAGCCTATTCAAAATTTATTGGCAACGAAAATCAGAAACCCCACAAAGCACCTCCAAATCGCAAAAATCACTCAAACCAACCATAAAATGTTCAATAAATCATTTTTATCTCACAAGATTCACATGTGAATAGTGGTAGACAACGGAAACAAAGCGACGATAGCAACAACAAACAAAATCACTGTAAGTGTTGGAGATGGCAGCAAGCAGTGGAGGTGCGTGGGAAAATTGAGGCTTTAGGATTGTGAGAAGCAATTTAGTCCGTACAATAATAATTCAGGGACACTTTGGAGATTTTCTAAATATTTGAAGGTGCCTGAAAAAATCTTTGGAGGTGCATGAAGAAGCAGTCCAAAAGAATATGCTGGAAAAATTGCATGTCACAAGCTTACACTGTCCCAGCATAGCTTCACAGTACAGAACCAGAAGCATACCAACTGTTCCGTTCTTCAATAATGAAAAAGTTAAAAATAAGGGAAGAGAAATTGCTTGCCCAGGTCCCACGTCCACCGTGTCCTTAGCAGGAGAAACATGCTGATATATAAACTGGAAAATTGTTATGATAAGGAAATCCACCATGAATTGGACCATCTTTCATTCTCATTTTATGGTTTTAAAAACACACCAAAAGTACTTTGTATCCATGTCAATTTCAGCATTTTGTATAGATTACATTGTATAAATTCTCGATGGAGGGAAATCCATAGTCCCAAATTCGATCACCGAACAAATAATTTCTCATGCCATGTTTTAATTTGGCACAATTACTCCAGGTTTAGGAGTTAAAGAGCTAAAGGGAAACCCCAATGTCTTCATGGCCTTTCAAGCTGAGCATTCCCTCTATCACATGGTGCCGGACTTGTCCAGTGCTGACGAACATAAATACATGCTCCAAATCAGTTACAGTTTGCAGCCCCAAGCATCAACTTTCTTGCGTGTGCAATGGATAAGTTGTGAATGCCATCAAGATATTTAAAAAATACAAAATTAAAAGTTACAATTGAATTCAAAAGAAAATCAGCCCCATCAGCCAAACAACCAGCCAACAAATTTTCATTTTTATATATATAAAAACAACAGATTAGTACAACGACCTATCAGGACCCCATTTGTGTTCTGCCATCTCCAGGGCCAGGGGCCGAAGGCAATTCTAGCATTTCTCATGCTGCACAAGCAGCCTCCCAAGAATCGCAACATCCACAAGATTACAAAGGCTCTCACGGGGATGGTTTCCAATCAAATTGAAGATTATTAAAGCCATTTACTGCTCCTAGCCCACTAAGTAGTTGGGTTGACAAATCTTGTTGATTCATAACTTGATCGCGAGCAAGAGATGCCAGCCCTCCCCTTCCATTCATGATGGAATTATGTCCCATTATAGGTCTCATTCCATTGGCCATACCAGATGGACCAAGACCCATTGTGCCATAACCACCAACCCCAACACCTGAATTACTGTTCACAGCCCCATTACCCACGAGGCCACTGTTATTGTTGAGCCCTGAATTGTTACTCCCTGGTAGAATCCCGTTTACATTTTTCATGTCGTTTCCAAGAGAACCGTTCATCTGGGAGGACATCATCATCTCATGAATGATTTTCTGGACTGAGCTCTGGGCATCGGCTGTGTCGGCTTCAGTAGGGAGAGAATTCTGCTGTTGTTGCAAGGGAATATTAGCTGGTGAATTCGCCGTACCCATGTGGTTTGCAGAAGTTAGTGCTGAATGCGATGATTGTGGGTTGTTAGATGAGGATGGTGTGGTTGATTGAAAAGGGGATGCATTTGGCTGCGCTTGTGGAACATTACCAGAGGAACCCGGGGATGGAATTTGAACAGAACTACCACCATAAGGGCTGCTTGCATTGTTCATTGAATTTTGTCTAGAATTCACAGAATTCTGGTGAAGAAGTCCAACAATGGTGCTTGTGGTGGTTGATGCAGATGC
>Ga0099825_1004757_pt1 | contig 17693 bp, 6 predicted proteins | sample SiratroredBW_FD_76838 | JGI IMG/M metagenome (GOLD analysis project Ga0099825, IMG submission 76838) | Root nodule microbial communities of legume samples collected from California, USA - Siratro red BW | ecosystem: Host-associated > Plants > Roots > Nodule | place: USA: California | collected...
AGTCATTTCCATAATTACTATAAGCTTTTCCATTTAGTAGCTATTGTTTTATGCTCCCGTAGCACTGTTCATTGTAATTGAACGCTGTTAGTAGTATTAATACGATTCCACAATATTTACCCCCTTTACACAATGTGAAATAAAAGTATAATTGTGGCTTCCTCATCAGTAAGAGAACTGATAAAAGATGCCTGTCTTAGATATTGTAATTGGTAAATACGGTTGATATGAAATGAATTGGTATAGAAAGGTACATAAAGATAACGCAAATTACCTTCAACCTTTGCCCTTTTTGTAGCCTTTGAGAAAATCAGAATGTCTTGGGGATTTGCAACCTAGTATAAGGATGACTAATCAACAGTAGAAAACAATTCTCGAGCAAAATCAGCATTAGCACACTAATTCAGGAAAGCTAAGGGTAGAAATTACCTTCCCAACATATTTCTGCCCAAATCTTTGGGGGTTTATAGTCATAAATCCAGAATAATCTACCTGTAATTTACATTGAAGAAGTTAAGGTCACGCCAGAAAACATCATATAATATCCAAGGCAACTAGATGTCCATTGTAGCCACTAGAAGTTCAAATAAAAATTCCTAATAAACTCTGGATTTTGATGGTATGGTGAATCTGACTCCATATATGAAGAATGGTGTTTAATTGGTTTAATATCGTAAAATATCTTTTCTAGAAGAAAGGTGCAAGATCAAAACCTATAAAGATTATAGAAGCAATTAATTACAGAATTATCTTCTTGCTAGATGAAAAGAAAAATAAAAGAGCCAATCAATGTAGATGTGACATTCAAAAGTCATAGTACAGTGTACAAAAATTACCTTGACACGTATTAGTGGAAGCTTGAGTTCTTTTCTATTGACGGCCTGCTTACTAGACTTTTCTATAAGTTTCCCAACCTGAACCATATTCTATTATCAAAACACTATAAATATGATCACCGATCCGTGCATAAAAATAATTTGAGAAAATTGAAGTTCCCACAAATTTCAGTGGTCCTTGAACAGATTCTTAAGCAGAGTAGCCAAATTTTGTCACAACTGAATAAGAACAAATTACTATAAGAATAACCACTATAAGGAACCAAAGAGGAAGACTTTGGTCAAAAGATACCAAGGTAGGTCTCTCCCACGAGAAGTTTGAAAACAACCAAAAGGACAGAGCAACACAAAAATCATCTGATAAAGAAAACCCACATACCACTTTGTCTAGGTGCTCGAGAATAGAACTTTGATCATTGGGATCAATATCTGGCTCGTCTTTTAGAATTACCTGCATTACAAAGATTAGAATGAATGTTGAAGAACCATGACATGGCTTCAAATGGCAACCACTAAATCAGTTCAATTTTGCTTCAAACAACAATGAAAAATGTAAATTCTGTACATAACTAATAATTAATGAATAAAACAAAATATAAGTATTTTACCTCACCTCAGTATACTCAAAAGGTCGCACAGACATCAAAGGTATTTTAGTTGGGCGATATTGATTTCCCTGACAATAATCATTCATTTAAGCACTTAGTAAGACAATGAGAAACGACAATCACTGATCTTCTACTATGGGAGAGACATTTAGATTCCCAGAACATAGACAACCTTAATTTCTAGAAGAAGTACATGCTTTGGCTTTGATTCTCCATCAATAAGAGACGTTGCAACTGATGACCCTGGTTGCGAGATGTGAAATCCCATCCCTGGAACTTCCTGTAGAAAATTAAAATTCATATGAATTTTGCAGAGCACAACATGTTCTATCTGGATTCATTTAAGAGAAGTTTAATCAGAACACCTGCGGGTCAACCAAACATTCATGCTCATGGCCCCACACAATGAAGTCTAGAAAGCGAGGCAGGAAGTGCTCATTTATTGCATTTTTTGGATTTGTTTTCACCCTACATTCGATTATTGAAAATAAGATAAATAATCATGTAGATTAAAATCTAAAACTTCAATACTAAGATCAATAAGTTCAAAGTCAAAGTTATATTTCAGGATAATCAACCTATTCTGATTAGAGATATTAAATACAACCTAATAAAACAGACAGACGAGGGAAGACAACCTGTTTTGATGAAGCACCAGAATATTGAACCAATCAGAAACTTGACATCCTTCCTGAGATTCAGGTCGCATCCACTGCACAGCATGTGGTGTCTGAAAAGAATATTTAAATAAGTAACATACTACCTCCGGATAGGAGTGTGTACTTAAATAGATGAATCGTTTCAAAGAAAATTTTATCAGTAGGATACTTGAAACATCCTATTAAGCCTTTCATCTCTAATGTTTCCCAGACCATACAGAGCAACAGCTGTTGAACCCTGCAATTCATAAAATTACAGCTTCAGGACAAAATAAGATTTTTAATCATTCCAGTTTTCTCTTCTTTTATTTCCCCATTAGTTTGTCTGCATTGGCGTATTTTTTACTCAAAAAGATTTTTTTGAGGGGGAAGAAAAAGCTTCCCTGAAAATTAAGCAAAACCAAACATGCACCTAAAGAAAAAATGAGGGTTTCACTAAATCTACTTTATCCAGATAGAAAGAGTATTCAATCACAAACCTTCCTGATAAGAATAGGGTGCAGAGTGATCTGACCAACACCAGAACCCCCAAGAACTGTTTTCCCAAAGTAGTTGACTAGATTACATGCTGAGAGAATATCAACCACGGATAGGTTGTCCTGCAACAATGATTCAATCAAGTGAACATATTTGTTGCAGTTTGGAATGCAGTAAACACAATACAATTTAGATGGACAAAATGTTAATGCGGTCAAATATATACCTAGCTAAATTAAAAGGAGGTGAGGGGGGTCAGTTTCCTTCAAAACCAATTGAATTTTTCTCATCACAAATATCAGTAGGAAATACAACAAGCAAAATAAATAAAAACATCATAACCTGTTCAAAAGTATATACAAATTGCTTCTTGAGAAAAATGTAAATAAGGTCTCCCAATAGTCAGAATTTAGACATCACAGCTTTGATTAGGCCTAACTCAACTCCAAAAGCTAGTTCATGAGGTAAGAATTGCCCAAACCTTTCTAAGTTCTACTTTGGTCTTTTTTATAGTTGAAGTGGGATCTCAACACCCGCACCTTCATGATCAATATTAGAAATCTGGAATGTGGAGATTGTAGGACTGTTTTTTTATATATCGGAGAGGGTAAGTAGCAGAGCTAAATAGATTGCACTGGGAGAGCTGTGGCCAGATAGATTTTTGGATAGTTAAGGGTTGACCTAAAATCAATTTTACAATAGGCTCTAACTCAACTCCAAAAACTAGCGCACAAAGAGAGTGAGAATCGTCCAAGCCTTTACAAGCTCTACTTTGGCCATATGCATATTCTTAAAAAATGTTTTTGATGCGTAATAACACATTTATCAATCTTATTCTGAATTTATCTTGCAACAATGCTAAGTACAAGACCAACAACTCTAATCCTTATAAAAATTAAAAAGAAAAGAAAAGAAAAGACAAAGCAATTGTCACTAGCAACATATCTTCATCCAATCCCCTGTTGAAGCAAAATAATTAGTGGCGAGATAAATAAACACTAGTCCAGATACTAGCACTTATGACTTGGAAATATAACAAGCAAAAAGTACACTAGTATTTCCCAAGTCCAAACGGACAATCATTAACCTCTTTTGTGATTCTACCACCCACCCAACCCCTAAGGAAACAATAAACCAAATTAAGATCATTGAACAGTAAAGAAGAGAAAACCAACAGCCGATGATAATTCTCCAAGTCCTCAGTCTATAACGCCCATCCCCTTCCTAATCCTAGCCACTCGAAGTTCATTTTATCCAGCCGAAACTCTAACTAACGACTTAATTAACAAAACCAATGTTGCAAGTAAAACCAAAACTCGTTTCAATTTTTAACTACCAAACTACAACATAAACATCTTGAACATTCGAACACGCAAACTTTCAAAACAATCAATCATTTCCAGTAAACACGGAGTAATTCCCGAAATATAACATCTCCTTATGGTCTTCCTTCTTAATCGAACAAATTCTAAATGCAGCAATGGACAAACAAAACAAGTCCAAAATCATACCACGCCAGCAGGATCATCATGATTTCCGTGAATGGTAAAAACCGGCAAACCAACATTGAAGTGAGGATCCTCATAGTTCACGTGACCAAACCTGCGGAACAAGCAACAATCACTCACTCGATACCTAATAACCTTCACATACATTGAAGAACCGCACATACGTGTTAGTGAGAGAGAGAGACTCACGTGTTCTGGAAGTTGAGCGTCTGGTCGCTGACGACTTGGAAGGGGACGGGGCGGTCGTTGAGGCAGTAGCGGCGGAGAATCTCGATGGCCTTGACTAGCGTTGACCGCGACGGCTTGTTTTCGTGGAAGAGGTCGCCACCAAGGAGAACGAAGTCCACTTGCTGACGCTCGGCGATGGCGCAAATCTCTTCAAAGGTGTGGAAGGAGTCGTGGCGGCGCACCTCATCCTTCTCCATATACCCAAGGTGGCAGTCGGTAGCCACCAGAATGCGAAGCATGTTCGCGTTGTCGCCGCCCTCCATCGTCGGTGAGGCCGTTTTGCTCGAGGGAATATGAACTGCACTGAGTATCAGTGTCTCTGAAGAAATTTGGGTGAAGGGAACCCAACGTCGTCGTTCCGGAGTTTTGTCATAATGGGCGGGACCTTTTTTTTTTTTCCTTCTCCGCTATTTTCTTTTCCGCTTGATAAATTTTGAGAAAATCTGAAGATAATAGAGATAAATTACATCTTTTCCCCTTGCAATTTACGATTTTCATCATGTGAAAAGAAATTAATAGTTTTCGAACAAATATCTAAAATTTTAATTAATTATTTAAACCATCAAACTTTATCATGTGTTATTAGTTTAACCTTTGAATATATGTTAATGTTATTATTTAAATTACACCTTTTTTAATTTTGAATTAACATGATTGACATTGTTATATACTATTAAAATTAAAAGAATTTATTCCTTTCAATATTAAGTGCTTGTTTGAAATTTCTTGTAATATATGCATTTAACTAGAAAAACACGTTAAACTATAAAAGAAAGACAAAAGGTAGAGAGTGGGGACATAATAAAGATAAAGAATCACGCATGAAATATAAAAACTATAATTGTTATTTTGTTAACATTGATATAGAAAATGTGTGCCTAGTGTATATGATAGCCAAACATACAAATGTGTGTGTCTATCCTTCTCTCTATATATAGAGAGATAGTAATGTGTTTATAGACCGCAGTGGTGGCATGGTGAAGTCAGGGAGGGTAGTTTAGTCTTTTGACTTAGTATAGAGTCCAGTTAGTAATAATAGGGCTACTGGAAGAAATAAGCCACGTATAAAAACGTTAATGGCCCATTTCATCTAGACTGTTTCTTATCGCACCTCCAAACACTTCTGGGTATCTCCAAATTTTTCATTTTGAACTAAATTATCCTTAAATTTTGACCGTAATGACTAAAATGTCTTTGAATCCTAAAACTCACATATCTCCTCTTTCACGACTTTGTCTCCATTTTTGCTGTTCAGCGTCACCTTCAAGCTAAGATCTCGTTTTGTGATTCTATTTTTATAATCACTTTCATTTCGTAAACCTTTAAAAGTAACACTTTTAGATTATTTAAAATATGTATAATGTATTTTTAGATTTATAGAGTATTTGAGAATTTAAGGTGTTTTGAAATTTGAGTATGAACTTACTAAATAAGTTAAGAGATTATTTCGTAACTCATTTCATATGTCCATTCCTAAATCACAAACCATTATTCTGCTACGCCGCCACACTCATAATCGTCTGCCACCACCAAAAGTGTCCACTGCCAACGCCACCAATTACCGCACCTCACTGTCACCCACCTTCAAACACCCAATTTTTTTTTTTTTCATAAATCTGCAATTTCACTGTTACATTACTTTATTTTATCGAAGGACATACGCATAATTTTATAAACGACACGCTTGGCATTTTTTAAAAATTTGGAGGTGCCGAAAAAGGCTTTGGAAGTGCTCCAAAAAGAAGTGGTCTTTCAAGCGGTATTTCATCTATGCGAGTTTTCACGTTAAAATCAATATCAGCTCAAATCCTCCTTCACAATCTTATGCTACGACTCCTTCCACTGGATTTTTTTTTTTAAATTTTATTTAACATACAACTTAAAAAAACTTTTATTCTGAAATTGTTATGAGTAAATATAATAAACTATTGTATGAAACTAGCATGGAATGCTAAAATCACGAGAAGAGAAGTTTTGACACAACTACAGAAAACTAAAACCTGACAATCCCCAGCACATTAATGCAGAAAAAAAAAAAGCCTCTTCATGCCTTTATAAAGTAGTTATATTATACGGCATGCTACTATCAGTGGAGGATCTTCATGCATCATCTTGTATATTAACATTTTTACGGTGCTGCTATTTTGTGTCAGAAACATGTAACTGTAGTTGCTAAATTTGAAAAATCAAGTAAAACTAATGATAAGGAGAATCTCATGATAGCTTTCTAAGAAAAATCTTGAAGGAGCTCATGTATATCAATTATGAATATGCTACGGCAGTGAGGATGCATGAATTCGGAGGTCTAACAAAATCATAAGATTTGATATGCCAACTACCCACTTCTGGAGTGGGATGTGATATTTTGAAGTCATTGACAAATACGGAATCGAGCTAGAAAGCAAACGATTTTATTGCATTTTTGGTTGATGGATTCCAAGGAGACCAGTTCTCACATGTACACACCAAAAATCTTACATTTACACACATTAAAAAAACAAATACAACTTTTATTCTAAATTTTAAATATAATTTAAATTTATTTTTATTTTTATTTTGTCTCGTTTCTATTTTAGTGCATGTGAGCAAATAAGAGGAATTAGATTTATCACCGCATAAGAAAAAAATTAATTTAAACTAGTGTGATCATGTATTAGATTTTCAAAAATCTATTCTAAATCTAATAAAATATATCAAATCTAAAATTCAGATTAATTTTAATCAATTAAATCCAGTTTATCAATTAAATTAAATTTAAACTAGTTTTTTTTTAAAATTAGATTTAAATTTAAAATGATTTAATTTGGATTAGATTCATTCAGTCTAACATAGACTCCATTATACTAAATCCAACTTAACATAGACTCAATATCAAACATGACGTAGGCTTGATTAACTTTTGAACTCAACTCAATTTAACAAAATTCAACCTAAACTCGATTCAATTTAATATATTCTAATTTGAATTAATTGATTATAGTTATTCTTTAATGAATTTTATCAACCATATACATTTAGAAACTAAACTAAAATGATACTCTAACCTATTATGAGAAAACTAAACTAAATGGATACTATAACCTATTATGAGAGTCCTAAGATATAACTTAATTATGAGAGTCCTAAGATATAACTTAATGTGAATGTTTGGATTAGTTTACAACCTCAAACTTTTTTTTTACTTAAACATAAATTTTCAAATTAAATTTATAAAATTCTAATTCTTGCTTTTATAAGATTGATTTTTAAAATAAAATTTAATTTAAAAACATTTTTAAATAGCTAATTAAATATATAATAAACTAAGTTTATTCTTAATTTGAAGTACTTCAAGTGTAAAATCATATGTCATTAGGAGTGGTCATTTTTTTTATCTTAACCAAAATAGTAGGCCAAAATGAGCTCTTATGTTCACAACAGTACTACTTCTTCTTGCACCTCCAAGCTTTCTTGGGCACTTCTAAATTTTCAAAAAAAAATGCCAAAGTGTGTTTTTTATAAAATTATGCTTCTATCCTTCAATTAAATAAAGTAATCTATGAATGAAATTGGAGGTGGCTGGGAAGAAGATGGATGCGTGAAGGTGGGTGGACGGTGATGTGCAGTGATTGGTGGCGTTTTGTGGCGGTGGACGATTGCCAGTGTGGCAGCGCGGGGAGCAGTGATTTGCGATTTCGGGGTGGACGTACGAAATGAGTTGCCGAATGCTCTGTTCTACAACTCATTTCGTACGTCCAAATCGCAAACCACTTTAAATTCCCCCAAATACTCTACAAATCCAAAAATACATCATACATACTTCAAATAATCCTCGAATGCATTGTTTTTGAAGGTTTACGGAATAAAAATGGCCATAAAAATGGAACCACGAAACGAGACCTTAGCTTGGAGCAAAAATGGAGAGAGTATCGTGGAGGAAGGGATATATAGGTTTTAGGGTTTAAAAGCATTTTAGTCTTTATAGTCAAAATTTAAGGATAATTTAGTCTAAAATGAAAAATTTGCGGGTGCCCCAAAAAATACTCGAAGGTGCAAGAAAAAGCAGTGTCGCAACAGTGTTTGTCTTGTTGTACATATCTCTTCAGAATAGGAATGGATGAAAAATTAAGTTAAATATTTTCCATCTCCGTACTGTCAATCTTTTACTTTTTTTTTTTTTTAACTTTTTAATGGTGGAGTGGAGAGAAAAAGGCAGGTTTAGAAAATTATTTTGAATGTTTTTATTTTTTTATTGGTAAATGTTAGTTTAATAAGGTTAGAGAGAATTTGAATTATTCTCCTTCCACTTTTATCAATAAACCGATTTTATATTATATTTCTATTTTTAATAAATAGTTTTGAAAGATGTATAATATATTTTAAATATTTTTTTATATATTTCTATCGATTTTATTCTCTCTACTCTATCTTTGATCAAGTCACAAAACTTTTAAAATATTTTTCTCAATTTTTTTTTATCTATTTTTACTCCAACAAAACTAACCTTTCAATTTTATTTATGACCAAAATCTTACTCTTTTTTCTAATTTCTCTTTTAGAAAATTAAAATATGATTAGCAACTCAAGCATCATGATTCCTTCAACAACCTCCATATCAATAATAGTTCGTAGGTTTACCATCCAAAAGTTTTAGATATTTATCAAAACATAACTCTTTTTGCTTGAAAGTGTAATATCTCAAAGTCACGATTTGATTATAATTTGATCCACTTGACCTATGTTTCAAGATAATTGATGTCACCTGCAACAATGGTAGATCAAAATCTTAGAGAAGGAAAAATATCAAATTTTACCATTATTGCATGAAAAGGTACATGAAGAAAGATTGTTCATATATGAAGAATGAAGAAAGATTGTTCATATATGAAGAATGAAGAAAAGAACTCTAAAGAATCTATCTCACAAGGTTGTGTTGCAAACTCAAACTCCTTAAAAGACAAAGATATGTTTGGTTAGCAAAAGAATATTTATCTATAATGATGAAAAACAATTTCATTATGGGTGACTAATGAATTTAGATACATCCTGGTATATATTTATACACTAGGATTGATTATACACTTATGAAACTATACTTAGGGAATTTGTGCTCATGGAAAATGATCATGCTTTAAATATTGTTGAAGTTTATACTATTAAATTAAGAATATATGATGGTTCTATATGCAAAATTTAAGGGGTATGAATGTGCAAGACCTAAAGAAAATTATATTGTTCATTAACCTTGGATATAAGGTCCATCTTAAAGGTGAATTCTTAATGATGATGATTTTTTAACATTCTACAAGCAAGCAGGTATTATGAGACATTTTTTTTTTCACATACACTTTAATAGATTAGTGTGGTAGAGCAAATGAACATAACTCTCCTAGATAGAATAAGATTTATGTTAAAAACAATAAGAATGACCAATTCTTTTTTAGCAGAAAATGGTTTAAGGACACTGATATATACGTGAAAAGGAAAACCAACTAATTATTCTTCCTCACATATATTTAATTGTCCTCTTTACATGATATAGTTTTCTAAGAAAGAATAAAGTTTGATCGAAAATGTATAATATGTTTGAGCTTGTTGACAAGGTGAAAGGATATCACTTGTGGGATCTCACTACTTACAAGATTATTATTACTAGAGATACAATCTCTACATAAAATGAGCTCAAAAATGAGTAGAAAATTGATGATTTTGCAAATGACATTATTATCATACATATAGAGAATAAGTCTTTAAATGAATCTTTTCAGTCCTAACAGAGTCAAATGAGGTTAGTAATGGAAGACTTTGATGATCAACAAAAAATAAATTTAAACCATCTTAACACACAATATATTATCACAAGTCATGATGTATAGAACCTTTAACTTTCCAAGAGGATGTGAGTGATTTATATATTTCTCTATGGATGACAACAATGCAAGAAGAAATAAGGATTCTTCATAAGATGTGAAAACTTGTTGAACTTTCAAAAAATAAAAAAATCATTAGTTGCAAACAGGTGTATAAGATCAAGTGTAACAACATCATGCTATATAGGTGGTAAAGGAAAATGCTTAGAAATAAAACATTAAATTTAATGAGATATTCTTACTATGTTAGTAGTCAAATTAACGATAACCAAAGTTGTTTTGGCTATGTATGTTGTATTTGATTTATATATTGAGCAATTAAGTGTAAATATTATTTTTTTTCATGGAACACTTAAACAGGAGATATATATGCTATAGAAGATTTTAAAAATAAGAAAACTTTTGTAGGAAATTTGATTAAATCTTTGTACAATCTAAAGCAAGACACTTAGGTGTTAGACAAAATATTTAAATCCTTCTTTATTATTCTTGATTGTAACAAAAATATTATATCAAATAATAAATTATATAATTTAAATATTAAAAAAATTATTAATATTAATTTTAAAATTAATGGATTAAAATTATAAATTAGTTATAACTAACTTGTACCAAAAGATACGTATATGTGAAATACATTCAAAAAAGACTTATTTATGTTTTAAATTGTTTAGACTCTAATGAAATTAAACTGGTTAAAGATATTCATAACAACTTTATACAAAAATATTCATAAACTTTAGTACCACTCATAATAAATATTCCTTGCACATCATTAGAAAATATACCATATAGGTATTGCTTCGATTTCAACTAAATTATGTTTAGAAAGTAGACCATATCTATCGATGATATTTTATAGGATTTGAGTTTCATATCCAATTAACCATAATTTTGATTAAAGATAATAATAATAATAATAATAATAATAATAATAATAATAATAATAATAATAATAATAATTATAATAATAATGTGTACAAAGCAGGTGGTTTAAAGAAATAACCAAAGAATAAAGTGAGTTAATAAAAAAATTATTCTTTTTTATCATAGTTATCAATAAATAATGTACCAGACTCCACCAGTTGTGGTGAGTAATAATATAGTGCTACTTTTACCAACTTTTTCTAAATAACTAATGATAAAATGTTAAATTAAGATATTTGACTAAAATATAAATTAAATTATTCAATAAAAATTAATGAAAGCAGTTGAGTGATAGTATTGTACAGAAGAATACACTTGTATACAATGCAGTGCTACATGTTGAAGTCTATGAATGTCACCTTCAACTCGATCTGGCAAATATGAAAAAAACTGCTTTTTATAAATTATAAAGTGATTAGTAGGGATGAAAACAATAAAATTGATGAAGAAACAAACAAAAGATGAAGCTGCTTCGAACCTCAGTCTCTCGAGCTTATCTGTGTGAATGTGGCACTTTAATATTCTCACTCCTTTTCAAACGTAACAACCACTGTCCTTTCATCACTCACAACTTAATTTCTTTCTGGTGGGGCCATTATCCAAAGTTAAATAGTCCCTTTTAACTGACTAATCATTTTTATCTACCTAAGATAAAAACTACTAAACTACTAAATTAAATTGCCATGAACACAGAAAACACGTGGATCATGTGTTTGGTGAAGGATGGCTGGTAGAACTTTTACACTAGCTTTTTCTGTGTTTCCTCTTTGATAAGCATCAACCTCCACAGTCAAAAACAAGTTATGATGGAAAATTTTTTCAGTGCAACTGTTACTGTAGATGAGTTACTCTCTTTTTCATAGTCTGAAAAGAAATTATGACACTCAAGTTTGCGGTTTTATATTAGACAGAATGCTAACTAAATTCAACTCTCATTTTGACGATAACATGTGAATGTTGAACATGATGAAAATAGCTGAGTGAGGACTTATTAGTGTTTTGATTAAACATCTAACTTTTACTTTTTCTCATATTGTTTAAATTGGTGGAATAAAAAATGTTTATACATGATTTTTTATGAATTTAAGGGAAAAAAATTTATTGATGGATTCTCATGAATTATTTAGAAGCAGTTTTTTGGTCAGGATTTCGTTGCAGGGCTTTTGAGAAAAGCGAGGAAATTGGGAATTAAACATGTAATGTAATAAAGTAAATTACTAAAATAATATATATTTTAAATATGTTTTTATACAATTGATTATGAGATAATTATAAATATATACCTATCTGTCTCTAAGATATTTTATTTTAAAATACTCAAACTTAAAACTTATTTTGATCGTAAAATTAAATATGATTTATTTTTAATTTAATGATTCGATCATTCTCAAAATCAAAAGTTGGTAATAAGATATTATTTAATAAATAAAGTATATGTTCTATTATTTATTATTTAGTTTGATTATCGAGATTAAAAGTTTATACATACGTACCAATATAAAAATAAGTATATTATATTTATTTAATATTGTTATCTAAAACGCTAATCTGTTTTAGGTGTATTTTTCTTCTTCTAAAAATGCATATTGAATCTTTGCTCATTTTCATTGTTCTTATTCCACCTTGCCCCCTACTTATTAGCATTTCCTTTTGTTGTCTCCCCGATGATAAGACTAATAACTGGTCTAGTCCCTTGCTTGATACATACACAATACAAAACTCATTTTCGAAGTAGTATAAAGTTTTAAATGTTATGTTTTTTTTAATATTATTAAATATATCATATTAATATTAAACAATTATTAATGGTTTATTTAAAGTTATATGATTCATTCTCTTAATGAGTTTTTTACCAATTTAATCATGAGTTAAGACTAAGTGATATGTGACTCCTATCAAATTTTATATGTCACCAAAATTTCACAAGTGATAGGTGATGTTTTTGTTTGTTAGCAAGTAAAAATTAATTATATGACATATTTAGAGTATCTAAACCTAACAAAAATGTAATTATATAATGTGATTATCTTGTATTAAAAAATAGAAATACTTTATAATCTCCACTTCCCACCCAATTTCTCTTCATACCAATTCATATTTATTAGCGTGACACAAATATATTCATATTTGCTAGTATGATAAAAATACTCTATCATCCTTATTACATTATCTTATACTATATATGTTGCTGTCAGTATGCTCGTGAACATGTTTCTTTCATGACATCATAGTAACCAATCATAAAGACTATTGTGATGTCTAATTTACACAACTAATTACTGTTTAAACTATCATGATAATATAATGATATTAATTAAATTTAAAGAATTAGTTATTAAGTTTTTTTAGTTTTTAGTGGTAGAAATGGGATTGTGGGAGTTGCTAGAATTCAAATCTCTCTTTGATTAAATCATTAATTACATTTATTTGATTTTTTATTCCATATAAAATAGTATCTACATATATTTTTCTATGATCGAACTATTATTTAATTTTCTTATGTTTTACTATTAAAATTAAGCACATAAATTAATGAATACGTGATGCTAACTTGTAAATATCCGATACGTTAAACACTAAATATTTACAGAATGCTAACAAAATTAATGTCCTATATAACATGCATTAGAGTTCATTGATAGTTTTAACAAAACAATTGATGTTTATTTTTATTTTTTTTATTATTTCTCAGCAACAAAATTGATTGATGTAATGCTTTACAATTATGCTACAATGCTTCACATAATTACAAAAGTCAAAAATATCACATTCAGTAATGCTTCACATTGAACATAATCGATCCTATGCAAAATCATAACAATGTGTATACACTATGAGTATACAGCTAATCAATTCAGTCAAATACCTTCATAACAATGGAAGATGACAGAAATCAAAACCTATATAGAATAGAATTATAAAATCCTAAAACTAAACCCATATTAAAAAATAAAATTAAAGAAAAAAATAACATTAGTATATGTTAATATCCTTTTAAACTTGGGACTCCGTTAAGGTGGTTTTTAATTGTAATTTTTAAAAATTCTAAAGGTATTTTTTACCTTTTACAAATTATTTTTTAGTTTAAGATTATTTTTAGTTCTAAGAATTAGTGTTTTCTTTTAATTTTAGTTTTAAAAATAAATTGGATTAAATATTCTCTACCATATATAAATTAATTTAAATATATATTATATAAAATGATATCAATGCTAAATATACAATAATATTGAAAATAGTAATGATAATATTTGCATTATAAGAATAAAAATAACAACCATAACATTAACACGATAGTAATAAAATGGGAATAATAAAAATGACAACAGGATAATGAAAATAGTTTTAGTTAAAGTCTTTTTAAATTAAAAGTCAATTATAATCAAAACGTTTTTTTTTTTTTCTACTTATAAGTGCATCCCATTCAGTTTGATTGGATTATGACTTGAACTTACATAATTCATAATAATTGTCTTATTAAAAATCAAGTTTTATTTTAATACCAATTATTAAATCAAATGTTTATTATTATACTAAATATATAAACATTGATATAAATCATGATTAAACTCAGATAAAATGAAGCAATATTATTTTCTGTCAAAAACTTCGAATTTATGAATCCATTTTATCTTATATTTTATTTAACCTTTTCATTTCTATCTAACATTTTTTTCTTACCTTATATTAGATTCCTAATATCAAATTTAAACGTGAAATTAATTTTAACCGCATTTTCTAGTGACCTATTTGTGGGACTAACATAGCTTAGGATTCTGTCCATAACATTTTGCTTTTTATGTCAAGGAGCAGCTTGTAGACCTTTTGAATAGGTTGTCTGATATATAAGAACTTTTAGTATCATTTTTGACTTTGTGTTATGTCATTGTCATAAATAATTTAATAGCTATGTGCAATATACTTTAACTAGACAGTATTTATAAAAAAAACACACACATTCTATTACATAATTTAATATATCCGTCATCTCCTTTTTATTGTTATACTATTATTATTAAACTAAAAATGGCTAATGCAATAACTAGTTATTTACACGTTTAAGCTTATAATATTTTTAAAAATTAATTATTCTTCAATGTGACAAAGCAGTTCCTATTCCAATCATTTTAATTAATTTTTTCCCCATTGCTATTTAGAATATATTGTTACTTAGTTTTATTTAAGCTTGTTTAAAAATAGGTTGACAGTTCACTTAACTTTTATTTTATTTATCAATACACTTTTTAAGTTCAAAATTTTTAGTCTTAATTTGAACTTATATTTAATTTGTATATAATATATATTATTTTACTTTTATAATAATTTTTAAATAAATGATTAACATGCCAACCTTTATAATTAGTTTTAGATACTGTACATAAGAAATGAGTTGACAAAATCCAAATAATATTGAATGAAAAATATAAAATGATTTACACTCTTACCTAATAACAAATTTATTCTTAAAAAAAACTACTATCACCAAGGTGGTATGTATACTATCACTAGTGGAGTTGTCAAAATATTTCAAACTAGAATATGATGCAACGACTTCCTTTTAATTTTATAAATATTTTAAATTATAGTACGATCATTATGGGAAATATAAGTTGAATGATGACTTAAAAGTTAAAAAATAAAAATAACAATCATGCTATCTTATTGATTCTCAAATAAAAATTATAAATTTAAATATTTGAGTTTGAGTATAAAATACTTCTGTTGTTATTAATTATACTGAGAACATCTTTGTCAAATAGTTCCTCACTTCTCTGTCTTAGGCACCTTCCTACTCCAATTATTATTTATGTCTCTTATGGTAATTAAACTCTCTCTAAAGAGAAACTCTCTCTTCAGTTCTCCATTCTCTCCCTTCCATGGCCACCTCTGACTCTGTTTCAGACTCACGTATCTCAGGCATGCACTACTCTTCCACTGACGACGACCAAGACGACGATGACGAGGAAGAGAGCGACCTCGACTTCAACGACAACAATGTGGAGGCTGAAGACGAGCCCAAAGAACCCGATAGCGTTTCCGGTGGTGGTTTCCGGCGAGAGTTCGGCGTGGTGCTGGACCCACGAGCCAAGTGGGTCCAAGAATGGAACAGGGTGTTCCTCTTGGTGAGCGCCACGGGACTTTTTGTGGACCCGCTGTTCTTCTACGCGCTATCCATAAGCGACACGTGTATGTGCCTCTTCATCGACGGCTGGCTGGTGGTCACCGTCACCGTACTCCGCTGCATGACCGATACGTTGCACGTGTGGAACATGTGGCTCCAGTTCAAGATGGCTAAACGCTCTTCTTTTCTCGCCAGAGATTCTTACGCCTCGCGCGGTGGCTCTGCTCTTCGTTACCTCAGGGCTAAGAGGGGCTTCTTCTTTGACCTCTTCGTAATCCTTCCCATTCCTCAGGTTACTCCATTCTTCTCCTTCTTCTCTTCCATTAATTCTCACATTTTCATATTTGTTTTACAGTATTCTACTCTTAACTAGAGATTAAAGTGAATCCTGCTGTTAAACCCTTTTACATTATATGGTTTTATTAGTATAATAATTATAAAGTTAACAAATTTATGGTTTTACAATAGGTTTCTCTATAATTATTTTAATGATTGTATTTAAATTAATGAAGAGTGTTTTGAAAAAGTGATAATTTGGGAGGTGGAGTGAAGTTTCGGTATGGACAATAGCAGGGAAGGGAGGATACGACAAATTGCATGCAACTGCTTGTTGTTTTTATGCATGGCGACTGCGATGGTTACCGGAGTTACACCTTATCATGTGAATGATTTTTCATGGCATGTCTGCACGTGACTGTGTTTAATCTTATCTCACAGGCGTTTTTCTGGTATAGTAATGATATTGAAGGGGTCACTGAAATATAACATGTTACTCTAATCACTGTATGTTCAGTGAATTAAAATCCTTATTTCTTATTATTTTATAATTTGGTGAAATTGTGAACAAAGTAGTCCATTTCTATTATTTTTTATGCTGATATTTGGAACGTGCAGTCTCAGTTGGTTTGCAATAAACTATAGATTAACAATGAGAGTTTTAAAATTCTTTGCCCAATAAAACAATGGGTGAATGGGTTAGTGAGGAGGGTGATAAAATTTAAGGCAATTGTTTATTGAATATTTAAGGCAACGCAACTTGTGATCAGCTAATACATTAGCATGTTTTATCTAAAGGACATAGTTAATGGGGATAACCAATTAATTATCTTCGTGTTGTTAAGCAAGTTCTCAGTTACATTATTAAACTATATATTATATAAGAATTGGTATATATTTCTTCAATTTGTTTATATTTTATCACAGACAATCAAAGAAAAATGGATCGTGTTTCGTTTTTGAATAGAGACATAGGAATGATGTTTTTTCTGGGTTTGGCTTTACATACTATATATAGATAGAATTTCATAGTGATTATGATTTTCTAACTTATATATTTCCATTTTCTTTCTTCTTCTCATATGCAGATTGTGCTATGGGTGGCCATTCCCTCTCTTTTGGATAAAGGATCAATTACTATGGTGATGACAGTGTTCTTAATCATGTTCCTCTTTCAGTATCTTCCCAAAATTTATCACTCCG
>Ga0099825_1004758_pt1 | contig 17691 bp, 7 predicted proteins | sample SiratroredBW_FD_76838 | JGI IMG/M metagenome (GOLD analysis project Ga0099825, IMG submission 76838) | Root nodule microbial communities of legume samples collected from California, USA - Siratro red BW | ecosystem: Host-associated > Plants > Roots > Nodule | place: USA: California | collected...
AGAGAAATATAATTAATATATATTAAATAAATATATAATAGATATATGTAGTAGTATATATATATATATATATTAAAAAATGATTTGTTTATGAATAATTATAAGATGCAGGTAGATATGTACATGATAACAAATAATTAAAGGGATAACATAAGCTATAATTTAAGATGTGTTATGATGTATTTGCATGATCTACAGAATGGAGAGAGTCTACATCATTGAGAGTTTTTTCTGGTAATATTATAATATTTTTATTTGTTAATAAAAAATGATAATAAAATATTAATTAAAATTCATAAGTAACTTAATATTAAAGAATATTAGTGTTGTTTATCTTAAATACTTTGTATAGTTGTTATAAGTGTAAGGAATATTTATATAATCAACTTTATTATATTGAAAAGTGTTTTTAAAATGAGAATTAGATGTAGTTCAAAGTGGTAAGTGTCTTTTCATGTATTACATTTATATAAACTTCTCTTGTCCTTCATGGGTTGTTTTTGAAAAACTTTTAAAAGTTATTTTTAAATTAGTAGATGATATCATTTACTTAATAATGTTTTGTGAAAATCCTTCAATTTTTTAAGTTCTATCCAATCCGTCTTCTAGAGTTAAGTTATTATTTTCATGCTTAAAATATTTCATCTATATTATAAATAAAATTGAAAGGTGAAATTTTGATAAAGTTTTTTCATATATTTTGACAAACATAAATTTTTGATAGCTTTTAATTTTTAACTTATTTCAATAAACTACTTTGAACAGTGTTTCAAAATAAACTATTTTTATTGGACTTTCAAAATAATCAATTCATATGATACTTATATTTTACCATCTTATACTTTAAAAATAATAATAGAAACTCTAATATCCAAATTCTATTTATTTATGACAATAATTTGTGGATTATTATTTATTGTATAGTTTCAATTTAAAGTTGTTTATTATTATTTTAATTATTTAATCATTTAATTATTTATATTTATTTTAAATAAAATAATAACTTTTATTGAGAAATGTTAGGATTTTAAGTATGAGTTTGGTACCACATTAAGTAAGATAGAGTCTAATTAGCAAAATATAAAAAAAAAAGACTCACATACATATGTCTTAAGATTTTGAATTGGAGATAATGTCTTGACTTTCTTGTGTGGAATATTCATAGCTCATCAGTGTTGAATTTTGAACAAATTTTTTGGTTGAAGAATCTTGTATTGTTAATGTTAGCACTTTTGCTGCTATTGTATTTGATGAAGTCAACTTAAACTAAGAATGAAAATTATTTAGAATTGGTTTACTTTTAATGTGTGGGTATTTTTGTTTGAAATCATTTAGGATTTGAGATTGGTTTATTAAGTATTAATCATATTAAATTGAATTAAGTGGAACTTAATCATTTCGAAAATCATTTCAATTTCAATAAAGTACTTACTACTAATTGTTTTCGAAATTCAATTTGTTGAAAATATTATTAACCAATTGATTCATGACAGTTAAAATATTTTTAAAATTGTTTTAGCCATATAAAATAGAACTTGTTTTCTCATTATGATAGAAAATTATTAAACGTGTCATTGAGAGAAAAAGGTAAATATCTTTGAGAAAGTATTTGCCTTGAAGAGTGTTTGATTTAAGAAAAAACAAAATAGTGAATCTTTAAACTTATTATTGGTGAAAGAAAATTTGCTCGTGTTAGTTTCAGTTTTGATTAAAACATTTTTTATAAGTTGTGTTAGTTTCATTTTTGATTAAAACATTTTTTATAAGTTGTTTTTCTTAGGATTTATAATTGTAAAAGTCGACTAAGGTTCTATACAGTATGTAAGTGTTCTTGCATAATGCAAGGGTTGTTTTGATTGAACTTGTTGGTTCTTTAATGAATTTTTTTTGCTTTTTGATAAAAGAGATTAGATATAACTCTTGAAAAAAAATAAACCAGTACAATTTTTGGTTATCTTATTCCCACTTCACCCTTTTCTGAATGAAATCTTGTTTCAGGTTGTGATATTTTGACACCACTATTCATCTTTGACACCATTTAACACTAATATATATTATTATTTTATTTATATATAATATTTTACTAACAAAATACAGTATCAAATAAAAGTATAATATGAACAGTGGTGTCACACTAGTTTTTTTCCATATGTAAGTATCCCTGTTATATATGTAAGTATCCGTGTTACATAGAAGATAACATAGAGTATTAAACAGAGGAAATTTTCTTGTTTTGAATCTAGATATTGTCGTACGCATTTTATAAGCGACATCATGAATATGATCACATAAAAACAAGCCAAACTACTACAGGGGCCCCTCATCAATTCAGGTGAGCCCCTCTACATATGAAGACATGGTTGCTATCATTTTATACTCCTAGCTTTTTGAAATCTAACCAAAACAATATACAGATGCAGGGATAAGTATGCTTTAACTAGAATGAAATACTAGACAGAATCACCAACTTTCATGCTATGCCGAGCAGCCAGCACTTGTATACATCTTCACAAGGGGAGAAAAACTGCAGATTAGGCTGGAACCCCCAGTTCTATATAGGCCACAATCAGCCCCTCTGTTGATTCACATCGATTGCTACTCATCCTTTCATTATCCCTTTACATCTATGTACCGGCAGAATGAGGGGAGCTGAGACCAGTTTGCCGTCTAATATGCTCTGGGATCACCCTATTGACCAGTTCAGGTGATACTCCAACTAACTGTTGTCAAGTTTTCATCACAGATTCATTAAGAGAATTTTTTAGGTTAGATACTGTTATCAAATTAGATGTACGAGAAATTGTTAATTGGATTGTTTAGACCATGAAGAACAATGGCAAAGCAAGTAGTCATAGTAAAAAATGCTACAAGCTACACATGCCATGCGACATTTAATATAATAACATAAATTACACACGTACTTCCTGTTTAAAGTTGAAAAGCGGGGGCAAAGGACGGCCATTAGGTAGGCGAGCATTTGGCTCGCGAAGCTCATCAAAGAAAGGATGTGCACATGCTTCCAGCTGAAATAGCAAAAGCCATTAGTGAAAATTATGCCAATTGAGTTTACTACATCCACAACATACCACAAGGACTACAGATCTAATATCATGGGAGGAGTGAAGGGAGGTATCACGGTTATTCAACTAACCGCAGTGCATCGGAGACTAGGTGAATATTGGAGAAGCCTTGATGCAAGGTCAATTGCTTCCGGAGGCATTCGCTTATGGAAAACCTGAAACATAAATCATCAAAATAATTGAGTCAATAACTACCAAATGACTAATAGTCAACAACCAAGATTTATCTTACTAGGTGAGGTAGGTTAAATCATCAAGTTCATCAGTTAGAAAACATAGAAAATGGAAAGCACCCTCAAAAACCTGGTTGCTGTAACATGTAAAGCAAGCTATTCACTTTAACATGGACAACTATTTTTTCAATCTTTTTAAAATCAGCATTTAAAGTCTAATACAAATTGTTGAATATCAAAAGGAGACGGATGAGAAATGACTTTACCTTGTGCCAAGGATGAGCTTTAATCTGAGGGAATCTAAAATCTGTATATTCTGGGTTCATGCAACGAATTTCCTCACGTGTCGGGGTACCAAGAACCTACAAGAAAACACCTAAATAATGACCTCTGTAAATATATGTTGCAATCCCCAGAGACAACGATGTAGAAGAGAAATCACCTTAATAATTTCCACAAGTTGGTCCACCTGATTTTCTCCAGGAAATAGTGGCTATATAAACATTTGAAACTATGGGAAGTTAATATAACATATCTCGGCAAAAAGGCAAAAACTCGTAAGTATGAGCAACATTAATGCATAGATAGCCAGAATGTTTAACCTGTCCTAGAAGGAGTTCAGCAAGAACACAACCAGCTGACCAGATATCAATAGAAGCTGTGTATTCTGTGGCACCAAATATTAGTTCTGGAGCCCGATAGTAACGTGAACAAATGTATGAAATGTTTGATTCACCCTTGACCTGATATAATTTTTTTTTGTGGAAGAATAATATCATAATAATATCCTAGCAAGTTGTGAACATGAGAAGCTTCATGAAATTGATAATTGAATAAAAAAATCACATGTTATATCAACCAGTTCCATTTATTTTTCATATAATAGGAAAAAAATGGGTCAGAGTCAAGATTATTGGCAACATTATCATTTTAATTGCTATTTGCTAATAAAAAGCCATGACATAAACAGGTTGTTAAATCAAAATTGCATTTAAGAAAAGATCTTATGATAACTTTTTCATCGCTATCTCCACTGGGGAGCACGTGATTTTATTAGTCCTCCATTATCATGGTGGCAATACTATATACAAGAACAAAGAAGATCAACATACCAGAACTTTGGCACTCCCGAAATCACAAAGCTTAACTTGGTGAGTAAGAGGGTGAACCTGCAGTCGTATATACAAAAAGATTTAGAATAAATTAATACAATTCAGAGGAAAGAAGTTGAACAAGAAGCACGTACCAAAAGATTTTGAGGCTTAACATCCCTATGGCAAACTCCCAGTGTGGTATGGATATATGCTAATCCCCTAAAGATCTAAACATCAAATTCAAACCCAATCATTACAACGTATTAAATCAACACATGAACCAAATTGCAAAGACAGAAAAGAGGAGTTCATACTTGATATGTGTACAGTTTTGCATAGATGAGAGGCATCCTCTGGTTTATAGTATTGTAGTGCTTTATAACTCGGTACATTGTCTCAGGGACATATTCCATTACTAAGTTTAGAAAAAGTTCATCTCGGCTTGTTGTGGAGAAGAAACAGTGCTTCAGGGAAATTACATTTGGGTGATCCATTAAGCGCATTAACTGCAATTCACGATTTTTGTATCGCCTGTCTTGCAAGACCTTCTTAATAGCCACTGGCTCTCCAGTCTCCAAGCACTTTGCCTATGTTTTAGGTAAAAAATGAACACCATCCAGCGATGGAAAACAATGAGATAGAATTAGATACTTGACATCAGAGAAAGAATACTTGTCAACTAGGCGATTGTTCATCCGTACCTGGAAAACAACTCCAAACGATCCAGTGCCAACAACACGTTCTGCCATGTAACTGATGGTCTGCAAGGGGTATGAGAGAAGGAATCATACAAATAAGTTATGCAGAATAAACAAATTATGAAACTCAGATAATATCACCAATTTTAAGCATAAATTTATTGAACCATCATAATTAAATTCTTCAAAATTATACATCTTGTAAGGGCTAACATATACTTGGTAAATAGAAAATTATTGAGGAAGGCACGGAAATAAGCCAACCTCTGATTGACGAAGAGTATTATATTTTTGAAAAGCCTTAAATATAATGGGAAATTTATTATTTCAATTCCCATCCACTAAATGTCATTCCATTCTATCCCCAAAAAGATAAGTGAATAACTACCTAAACGATGATAACTTTATACAACATACACAATTTAAGACGGTATGAAGCAAAATTTTTACAAAAAAATTGTAAGTTAAGAAGGAAAGGGGCTAGAACACATTCATACTTGTTTAGGTTCCCCATTTTTGCCTCCAATAGTGGTGGAGATTATGTGGCCTGTGACGGCATCATTCCCCTCAATGACAGTGGCTGACATATCCTGTAACGTATAACGACAAATAGATAATGTAGTAATGCAAATTTCCTAAAACACTAGTCGAATATTGTTATTGATACAGTATCAATCATAACATGTTTAAAACTATCATCCATAATTTGTTTCAGAACATCCACAAATTGCAACATCATGTACCTATCAAGTATCATATGCATACCGTGACAGACACACTAACGCATATATGCAGTGAAGTTAATTTGAGAAGGCGAAAACATAAGAAAGAAAGGGTAGTATAGGATCTGAAGATAATGTATTGGTTAAAACAAATGTTACACGAGAAGAAAATTGCACAGCAATGTAACATAAAGCACCAGAGGGTTTACCAGGTGAAATCAGCCAACGATAAGAATGTAAGTTGAAGAAAGGCAAAGTGTAAAGAGCTCGCAGAGCACATACATCAGCTAAAGCTAAATCAGGTTACAGCAGCTCACAAGAAAGCATATAAAGAAAGGCTCTAATATAACTTAAGGCACATACAAAAAGAATCTAAGGACACTAATTCCCTGAAGCAAAGCAAACTAACCGTTTGAACTTTTCAACAACAATCCATCACAAGGAAGGAAAGACTTCACTAACACACAAAAAAGATCTAAACAAAAACTATACCCGAATAATATAGACTACATAATAATACAGAACTAACATATCCAAAGACAATTCACAGTAGATTTGAGATAAGCCCAATAAAAATGACCTGAAAACAAAATAAACTAACAGATAATTGTTACCAGTGGGAAATTTCATAATGCTAAATAAGAATGTTTGCTCAGGTCAGCTAAGTACACCTAATCAGAATCTCTTTCCTTGAATTAACGGAAACAAAAAACTGAAACACGGGATTCCACATTTTTACTTCTTTTGATTCCTTTGCTTTTTTCCAAACACGAAAATCAGAAAAATATAATCTTCCTAACTTCAATTTTCTTCAGCGTTAAGATCCCCACCATATAAGCATAAACCAAAACCCACTCCAAAACAGTAAAACCTAATTTCCCTTTTCTATTTTTTCGAATTCGTCAACAATAAACATCACTTCCGAGAGAACAATAAAACCACTCCAATCAACGGAGTCGCCGGAGATTTCTCCTGCGAGCACGTAAAACCGGCAGATCGCTGAAAATTTCAGCGACGCCAAAGGTTCTGAGGCGAATCGACGTCGATCGGAGCTCCGGCAACTCGGAAACCAGTCAAAAGCTAAACAGAGCGAGAGATAACGATTTGCGATGAGTGCAATGAGCGGAAGTACCTTATCGGTCTTCATATCGGAGCTCCGGCGTGGCACTTCGGGTTGCGGCTGAGACTGCGGCGGTTGTGAGGGCTGCAAAGGCAACGCCGCCGCCGGCGGTTGGTGGTGGTGGTGGTGCCCCATGGGCATGGAGGCCATATGATGTGACAAACAGTCTTGGTCGTTTCTCTCTCCTCACTTTCTCTCTCTACACCCTTTTTTCGTTTTGCTTTTCCCTCTCTCTTCGCCTGTCTGTTTTTTTCAAGGAGAGAGAAAGAGAAGAAGCTCACGCGAGTTTCGGGAGAGTGGAAACACGCTTAAATCATAGCCGTTGATCTTGTGAGTGAGGTGGGAGATGTGATTTAGTGTGGTGAGGTACACGGGAAGCGGTGTTACGTTCTTGCATGCAGGTATGTACTGTACTGCCTGCCATCATGTGTATTATAGATAGCACCGAAAGAGAGTTAATTTTAATCCTTGGAGGTCTTAAATTCTTAATATATCATTAATTAAGATTTTTTTTACTTTTATTTTAGGATTTTTTAAATAATATATTTAAAATAAAAAATTCAACAAGGACCGAGTAGCATTTTAATTCCTGAAATGGATTTCAGTTTCAGAGTACCTGAATTTCCATTTTCGATTTACATTTCCGATGGCAGAAACTCCACTGTAATTCAGTGGAGAGTCGAATTTTTAAAATTTTAGTTTTTTTTTTATTTAGAAGGAGGGGGAAGAAAAATGAAAAATAACAAAAAATAAGAAAAAATAAAATACAATTGATATTAAAGTAAATTGGAATAATTAATTAAAATTTTGAGAATAATTTTTTTTTTAGAGAGAGGGAAGAAATACAAAATTATTTAAGGGTGAATAAATTTTTTTGGTTTTGGGATATTGGTGTTGTAAAATAATTTGGAAATAAATTTGTTGTTATTATAATGGTTAGTATAAAAATTTAATGAAAGATAGAAGAAAAATACAAAATGTTGTGGTATTTTATTATTATTGATGAAATATAAAATGCATTAGAAAATATAAAATGAGTAAAAATCTAAAGTTCAGTTATTAAATTTATGTTAAATAAAAATTGAATATTTATAAATATAATGTTAATGTAATTAAGTGTGAGTAAAATATTGTAATTTTTTTAACATGAAATTTGATTTGGAAGGAATTTTGAAGATTTGAAATAGTGGAGGGAAAAGTTGAACTTCTTTGTTATAATGCGATGATAAGATCTTAGCCTTTGTAATGCGATGATAAGATCTTAGCCTTTGTAATGATCAATTTCATAGTGTGATAACATTTGTTATGTATATTGAGTTTGCATTATGGTGATTATGGTTGTTGTAGTTATGCCTCAATACTAGAATCAAAGTGTACGAGTTATAGAGTCATTTAGATCATAGCAGAAGAATTGTCGCGTTGATTATTAAAATGTGTTGGATGCATACATTGCATGTAAGCGTTGACAGGAAGTTATGTTTAAATTTTGCTGCCAGCAAGTTAGAGAAAAAAAAAATCAAATGAACAAGATGGAAATAAGTGTATTATACTATCCTTAGTAGCTTGTGTTGTAGACATCATGAATTGTTCAGTTACAAAGGAATGTCAATAAGGTTCGTCATGTGGGTCATTATAATTACTTGTAGTTAGGAATGTCGGCTCGGCGATGGATTTGGTTGTGTTCGTGGATCTTGCAGTAGTTATGACATTGACAAGAAATATATAAAATAGACCATATATCATTTCATATAATCTCGCGTGAAACAAAGGTCATTGCGTTGGATGACCAGAAAACATTAGTTCACTAAGATTGTTCCAGAGATTGATCCACTTTACATGCTTTGTTCCCCAATTTTCATCTCATCGTACCCACATTTCAAGTATGTGGAGTTTGTCCAAGTTGTTAAGTGGGGCAGGGACCTTTTTAAACAAACAAAATTACAACTTAACTTTGTTATATTGGTGTCATGCAAATGATGAGAGTGCATTGTCCAAAGTTCAATATCTCTATAGGCTTTAACTAGGGTGGATGCCTCTAAGTCTCTGTATGTATTCCATTTAAACTACAACAAATAGATGCTAATTAGAAGTTTTGTTAAAGTTAAATAAGTTTAATGAAATTAAAGTTAATGACTTTTTACCTGATCTCCTTGAATATAATTAATCACAAACTTGTACCCCAAAAGGTTATTATAAGGGATTTTTCTAAAGTTTAGAACTTTTTCCTAGCTCCACCTACAAACTAAGGGGTACAATGGTTGTTGGATGGAAATAGGGGTGATATATGACATGTTATATCACGCCCATGATTGCAAAATTGATGTACACCCACCCATTATTTTTGTATTGGCATCTATTGTCTTGCACATTTTCCTGTATAACACAACTAAACAAGTTGAACCTAATTTTATCGCCTAAGTTTGCACAAATTAGCCAAAAAAGGTAAGTTGATCAGATGAACTTTCTAGCATGTTTTATCAAGCATGACAACTCCTCCAAACAAACCTAGTATGTATGTCCTACAAAGAACGTGTAGTTGTGCTTATGTGAGTTTGTCACCCAGTAGAAACATAATTACTCTAAGTCATTTTAGTTTGACTTGTGAGTTGATCAGTAATTAACCTTTGATGGGTGTGATACCTAGATAAATGTCACACATTTTCTCCCAATAAAACATTGTGGGGGCAAACTATTGTTGGTCCATCAACTCTAAGGTCTACTTGAAGTGCAATGTCTTGTAGTGTGATGGTACACTCCCTAGTTTAGCAATGTACCTTAATCTAATTTTAAATGCATTAGTTTAGCAATTTGAGCAAATCTTGCTTACTCCAATATTGACATTATTAAAGAGTGTGGCTCTGGCATTGAATGACAACGAGAATGCACAACATAACCTTTAAGGATTTGGCAAGAATCAAGAGATTAATATAATTAATATACCTTAAAATGGTGATTGCGGAAAAAACCTTAAGGAAAAAATGATATCATCCATCAACTTACCATAATAATGGAGGCAACCTTGTGTTGTTCATTTCGCAATAACATTTTGTGTGATTGAAGGTAACTTTGTAAGCGAGAAAGGGGTATCAAAGCAATTTAGTAGTGAAGAAAAGTTTCTATCATAATTACATAATTTGTAAAATTTGTTAAAGTTGTATCTATTGAGGCTGGTGAGTGAATTTGGAGCGTGGATGAGACAAATGGAATATTGAAGCCTATAAGCTAATGTTTAGGCAATAATGATGGTGAATAGTGGTTTGTACAGGGTGATGTGGGTAGCATTGATAACAATAATCTATTATGAAGAACTTATCCAACAAACCACCATAATGGAAAGTCAACATGGTTACAATCTAACCTACAAATGTTCTAGCCCTACCACAATGACAATCCCACATAATTACTCTTTTAATAATCTATTTAACAACAATATATTCTTTAAAGTACTTCTATATGTAAACTAAAAACAACGAAAAGATGTCGTGTTAGAGTTCTTAATCGAAAACTTATACACGAGTGACTCAATACAAATACAAAATGATATTGGTGTCTCATAAATGATCAACCGTTAAAAAAATATTCAATTTTTTAACCTAAGTGTGTAGCATGAAAAATCAACTATCAATATTGAATTGTTTGTCCAAACCAACCAAAGATTTACATATAATAACTCATATAATAACTCTTTGTGAACTGGTTTGTGACTTACAAGATAGTACCTATATTAATCATCATGCCATAAAAAGATCTACACTTAACTAAATGTTAACTAAATGGGTATCACTCTTATTTCAATCATAATTATGTTCTATTAATTTAATGTATTATCTCTCAATACACCTTTAATTATTAAATAATTAGTCATTAATATATATTTAATTTTTCTTTATATTTTTTATATAATTGTTTTTTAAAATATTATTACATAAAATTAATTATTACAATTTAATAAATATATAAAAATATTTTTTTATTAAAAAAGTATTCCATTTGAATTATGAATTATTTCTTAACTTCACATTTTAAAATTATAATTTTAATCTTACAGTCATTATCAATATTTATCGCCAATTTTATAATATCAAATATATTTTTTTATAACCATTTTAAACATTCTTACCTTTCCAATGTATTAAACATATTTTAAAAACTTCTTTTAAACTTTTCTGGACACAAAATTATTTATCATCATACACATAATTTAATAAATTCTTTTATACCGCCAAAAAATATATTTATTTTATAAATATAATGATGGAAATGTTTTTAGTAGAACTAATTTGTTTTGGGTATATTCATATTTCATGTAGGAAATAATTTAACGCAATTAAATAGAAGATCTATTTAAATTGTTAGCTTAAATAAAAGAACTCTAAAATACTTTTATTTGTTTTTATATAACTTGTTTCTTGTTTGTATCAATACAAATTAGCACAGGTGAGACCAGTGATTTTTTTCAGAGGTAGATAAAATACTTAAGTTGATTAGGTTTAATTTTGTTAACAAGTGTAAATGTTAAAATATTTATTGTTTTAATTCATGTTATTAAAAACTGAAAATTATGTTTTATTTTTTCTTTAGTCTTGTTTTGAAATTGTATGAGATTTGAAAGTGAAAAAGTTGTAATCTCAGACCCAACAAAATGATAATATTAACACTTGAATGTTAATGTAAATGTCTCACTCATAATTATTGGTTAAAATATAAAATCAATAAGAAATAATAAATGTGACACTCACTATTATAATTATTAACGTTACAGTACTAGCATATCTGGTCTCATCAACGATGCCTAGATGAGTTCTTCTGTTGTCCCATTATTATTAATTGTGTTGGAATTTATACTTAATTTCTAAACAAATCCTTATCAAGTTCTATGGATGATACTCATCATGACAAAATTTATCAAAAGTAAAGAAGAAAAAAAATAAATTCTCAAGCAAATGTGTACCTTCTTTTTATTACATGAGATTGAGAGAATCACAAGTTATATGATCAATATATTTTGCTAAATTTAACAGCAGAAATTATGAGTTACGGATGGCAAAAAAAAAAAATTAATTAGACACATGAATATATATATATATATATATATATATATATATATATATATATAAATGTTTTCTAAATTTTTCATTAATTAATTAATATTTTTAATTGGATAAATTAAAATAATTATTATTAGAGTAAACTTCAACCTGAATATAAATATGAATATGTTTTTATGAAGTTCATTTAGTCACGAAACTCATGATTAAGAGAATAGAAATAAAAAACTTTAATAATGAGGGCTCTATTTTGAAGAGTGGAATAATAGGACTTTTTTTTCTTTTTTTCAGTCTTATATAAATTATACAAATGTATATTTTTCTTTGTAATTGTAAGATTTTGTATATACATATATGAGCTAGTTTTAAGTCTTGATTGAGCTTTAATTTAAACTTGAAAAGATGGTCAACAATCCTTAAAATTAGATGTACAAAACCTTAAATAAAACATGGAAGAAGAGCTTGGAACTTTAAGTCTCACATCACTTAAAACATATCACTTGAAATTCATCTTGGGATGCTACTTGGTCAACAATCCTTAAAATTAGATGCGCAAAACCTTAAATAAAGCATGGAAGAAGAGCTTGGAACTTTAAGTCTCACATCACTTAAAACATGTCACTTGAAATTCATCTTTTGGTGCTCCTTCCTTAGGCTTAGGCCTCCACTTTTGTGTCTTTAAATCTCACATTAAAATGGATAAGCTTACAAGGGGAGCTAGATCATATTGTTTAGTGTATAACTTACCTTTGCTAAATGATAACTGAGTTGATTTTATTAAAACATTCTTCTTGTTCTTTAAGATCATTAAAGATCAATTCTTATATTTTCTTCCTCAAAGAATCTTCTTTGAAAGAGAATCAAACTAAGTTTCTTATGAAACTTAGTGAGTTTAATAATTTTTAATTTCTCATTCGAGTTTTTGCTGCAAGGTTAGAGAAGGGCTCTATCATTTGGTAATCAAAGCTTAGGTCTTGACATTTTCATGATTAGTTTCAAAGTTTTCATAACTTTTTTTTAAATTTTTGTGGTGGTGCAATTGCCAGTTTGTTGTATTTTTTATTCCACCACTTGAATCATGTTTTAATGGTGTGTTGTTGATTCTTTAATTCCATTGATCTTGATTTGTTGCACGAGTTTAGTATTCCATAATGTTTTATCTGTAAGATGAAAATTTTCCAAACAAATCATATAACATGCAAGTGTTTTGTCTGATAGACTCAACATCACATTGCAATCTTTTGCTTCATCTAAAAAGTGAAGTCTTAATCAAACGATAAAACATAGTCTTAAGTTAACATTATACCTCACGAAATTCTTTATATGCTTATTTTGTGTTGCAAATAATGTGTTCATCTCATGTTTACCAAGAAGATCTCTTAAATCTTATGTCTACATAAAAAATCTCTTTAAAGTTGATCTAACATGTCTTATGTCAACCACGAACGGTCGCCTACTTTACTCTAGTTTGGGTGAAAGCTTTCTAACCTAGACCTAATAATTCATGCCAACTATCAAGATATTACTTAAAGAAAATATATATTTAATGTGCATGAAGCACATTTCATGCATCTTTATGTCTATGCGTAGACAGACGCAAGCTTAAAGATGAAAACATGAGTTTAAGTTTCTCAATAGGCGTAAAATATTTGCAACAATTACTTTCTTCAAAATTCTATATAAAGCAAACTCTCAAAATTATACTAAAAAATAATTTCATAATTTTGATTGTTGAGGGAGAGGATATAATTGTGCCAAAACAATTTAAATATTTTTAGATATTTTTGTCAAATACTTAGAATGAAAAAGAATGATCAATTGGATGAAATTGATAGGGTTAGACTTCACCAAATCTCATTCTCAGACATAAAAATAATTACATTCTTTCTTAACAAATGTCAATGTCAACTCACAATAATACATATACCCTAATTTTTTAGGTAAATGAGCTAGAGTTACCTACTAATCTTCAATTCCTTAATCAATTACATAACAAGGACTTTCTTTGCCACAAGGGTCTTAAGACAACAATGAATAATTCTTATTCCTAAACGCAAACATTTATTAGATATTTTAATTAAATTCTATATTACAAGCAATATTTTCGATACCCCAAGAATCAAATATCAAGTCATGGATGATTACCACAACAAGCATTAAGCATGAAATCAGAATAATGACATTGAAAGCAAATACATATATATGAATATGAAAATAATATTGATTACATGAAAATTCAGTTGGTTACATCTTATTCTGAGAATAATGTGTTTAATTCGTCATAATCATGAAGAGACCAAACATAGCAAATGAACAAAGGAAAAAGATTATCACACCAAGGAACCATAAAGCTATCTTCCAAGTTTGACTTTTTCTTCTCTCTAGCTCTAGATACCTAACCATAGTGCACAGAATCATTTAAATAAATTAACTTTAATGATGTTCGTGCCCAACTCAACTTTAATGGCGTCATGCGTAATTTAGATCCAGTGGCTTATAGCTCAACTGGTGCTTGACCCAACTTCAATGGTGCTAGGCACAATTTAGGGGTCCTACTCGCGACATCTTTAGTGTTGGGCGCCAATTCTAATGTCGGGCTTGAGTTGCCTACATCAAACTCTCTCTTATATTTTTCTTCTTCAATAACTCTAATCCTTCTTCTTCTAATTTAATATTTCCTGTTTAATTTTTTAAACAAAATAATACAGATTATTATACAAATTTATTCTCAGAATCTAATAATCCATTATTAATAAAATTCTCATAAAATAGAAAATTAAGTGGATTCTAAACTTTAGAAGAGTTAATTCTATTACAAAAATTAACTCAAAAATATCATAAAAATGAATATGATAGTAAAACTTGATCCCTTGATAAAAAATTAGATATAGTTACATCTAAAGATGAACTAATATAATACATACAACATAAATCCTTATTTTCCTAAAAATGAACTAATATAATACATACAACATAAATCCTTATTTTTCTTGAGCTGATTATATTTCATTTTATTAAATTTGAACTTAAAAAAAGAATTAAGGCTTTTATAAACTAAGTTTTTTAAAAGATTTTAATATCGTGTTAAAACTTATCTCTATCTACACATCATCAAATTCAACTTTGCAAAAACTGTTAAAAAAAAATTCAATTACCCTTTTTATATATTTGACATGTTTTTACAGTTATTATTTTTACATGCTAAATTATTTTATTATAACTAATAATTAGAATTTAATTTTAAAAATTAATGGTTTAAATTACAATAATATTACTTATTACATCATTCAAATAATATAATACAAAAAAAAATTAAACTATTTTTTATTTTAATTTTAATTTTAGAAAAAAAACACTAGTTACCCGATTAAAAACAAGCTTTCCAAAATGAAAAATAGTATTTCGATTTCTTCATTTTGGGAGGGAATATTTGTGTTCCAGATTCTTCATTTCTGAAAGGAATATTCGTATTCCAGATTCCTCATTCTGGAAGAAAATATTTGTATTCAAAAATCTGCTTTTTGAAATTGAAAACTTGCATTACATTTGGAGTTTGTAAATGAAATTGGTTTTTGCATAAATATAATGGATGTAGGTTTTGCGTGAGCATTTTAGATGAGTTTGAGGACTTAAGTGTGAGAGATGATGTTAAGATGTTGCAATCAGATAATTGTAATGTATTAGATAATGAATGTTGAGCCCATAAATGCATCAAAACATTTAACGTTGATATTGTACAAGACTATTTACATTAGGTGAATTAAGGAAGTGTTTGGACAATAAAATATAATGTTGTGATATATTTATATAGGTATCTACTTCTCGGAATAATTTGTTGAAGTGGGAAAGAGGGATTGTGTGATTTTGGGTTTATTATTATTATAGTAAAGTCAGATACAATGAATGGACAACATTAAAAGAAGACATATATATTATTAAGTTTTGAGAGAGGAGGTAAATATAAATTATATAAGAAGGACTTACATCTTATTAAGAGTGGAAGTGGTGGAAGTGGGAAATATGATTGTCCTTTTGGATTGGGAGAAAAACTCGTGACAGATGATGAATGATGGATTTTACAATTACTTTATGCCTATCATAATCATGAGTTGACAAATATATTGGTAGGTCATCCATATGTTAGTAGGTCAACATATGTTGGTAGGTTGCAAAACGAAGAGAAGACCATTCATATAGATATGACAAATAGTGCAATGAAGCCTAGAAATATTTTGCTAACATTGAAGGAGTGTAATGAGAGGAATGTGACAATAATAGAACAAGTTTATAATGTTATGACTATATATTGAAGATCACAATGAGGTCACAAAACTAAATTGCAACAATTGATGATGTTGGTTGAGCAAGATATGTATCTTCTTTGGAATAAATTTAATGAGGGTACGAATGTGCTCCAAGATTTATTTTGGAAACACCTATTTCAGTTAAACTACTGAATTCATTTAATATTGGTGATGGATACTACTTATAAAACAAACAAGTATAGGCTCCCATTACTTGAGATTGATTGTTGGTATTACCTTTATAGAGTTGGCATTTTTCTATTCCATTTATTTTGGTGGAAGCATAACGTGAGAATAACTTTGTGTGGGCCCTGATAGACTTAAAGGGTTGTTTGTGAGAGGTGATGTATATCCTAAGATAATAGTTAATGACAGAAATATTGCTCTAATGAGTGCAATAGCAATTGTGTTTCCTAAAGCTTGTAACATTCTTTGTCAATTTCACATTGATAAAAATGTCAAAACAAAGTGTAAAATATAATACATCCATTGTAAATTTTTACTAACACTTCGTACCATGAAGAATTTGATACCATAGTTAATCAATTTGACCTTGGGAGGGCTTAAACATGATATTCAATGATGGTTAGGATGTTTTAGCCTACTACAGTGATTAAAGCTTTCACTTTAGCTAAACTCAATGAATATGCAAACTAAAGGGGAAATACAGTTAAATTCGCAACTTCAAAGCAATTATAAACCCTTGATTTCTTTAAAACCTACAAGCTACTTTTGTGATGAACCTTTTTCCCTTTTTCTATTTCCCTCCTTGGCTCTCTTTTTATTTATACATATATTATCGTTCCATGTTTCATACATTTAAAGTTGTCTACTTACCTATCCATTAAAAAGTATGGTTTTTTGACCCATAGAGCTGGATGGTGATTCAATTTTTATTCTATTAGATGCTTGAGATAATGGTTTAGCTGCTATCTACTTAAAATCCTTACTGCACATTTTTATTGTAATAATTTGACACGGATGAAAACATGGTGCTTTGTTGGTTTTATAAGCGATTTAGAAATGGAGCCTGATCATCTTTATTATTATCATTATTATTATTCTTTTTTGTGTTAAGCATGGCATTTTGGTGACGGTTTCAAACAATAACATTACGAACTTGGCCTGTACTGTATTTATGTCATTTTTCCTGTCTCTTGCAATAGTAAAATAAGCTACCAGTTTGGAATAATGAGTTATATTTGCACCTTAATCCTTCTATTTTTCATTAGCATGCAAACCCTAGTATTACATGAGTAGTTGGCAAGTTGCTGTCCCAATGAAAGAGTGATAATATTAGTGGTGGTCTTAGGGCTTGTTTGGACAAACTCTCCACTAGAATTTCTAGGAGGGAAAAGTAAGAAGAAAAATTAAACGAGTTTCTCCTTAAGTTAAAATTAGCTTGTGCACAAGTTAAAAAATAAAAATTTAGAAAAATCATGAGAGAACTTC
>Ga0099825_1004765_pt1 | contig 17679 bp, 7 predicted proteins | sample SiratroredBW_FD_76838 | JGI IMG/M metagenome (GOLD analysis project Ga0099825, IMG submission 76838) | Root nodule microbial communities of legume samples collected from California, USA - Siratro red BW | ecosystem: Host-associated > Plants > Roots > Nodule | place: USA: California | collected...
TATCATTTGCGAAATGGACTAAGGAACAAGCATTTGACATGTAATTCACTCAGCATTCCCTGTATTGACTTTGTAAGACATTCATGTACACAAATCCTATTTTTTTTCCACCATGAAAGAAAAATGAAAAAAAAAAAAAATTTCTCTAGATCTACTTTGTTCCCGCATCTTCAAACTATATGTCAAAGGGTCCAGTCCAATCCAAGACTACCTGTGTCTTGGGTTTGAACTACGGAGAGTCACACCATGCAAAAATTTTGTATATCCAAGTAAGCTAAGCTTTCCATCACTATTTCTTATCCAGTCTTTGAGAATTGAATAAGCTGAAGGCCCAAGATTCAACTCCTGTGGCCACAAAGAAAGTATAAGCATTGCAAAACAACATAGCCAGTCATATGAATGCTTAGAATAGATTGTGTATTAGAAAAAGAAAAAAATGTAATTACTCTGGCCAATTCTTCAACAGATATCATACGGTTTCCTTCTGTCTCAAAATGTTCAAATGCAGTTGAGGCAATGTCTTCCCACCTATCAAGTGCTTCCAATTGGTATGTGCTAATTGCAGCTGCACAAAATTCTTCAAAGTCCATCTTTCTATAGGCAAGTGGCTCCATCTATACAATCATTCAAGCAAGAAAATTTAAGGTATTTGATCAAGATTATTCCAGATATGTTCCTAGACCATGCAGGATGAATTAAACAAGTTATAAGTTCACATAACTTTTCCGTATAAAACGAGATTGCACAAAACTATACACACTTAGCACTAGTAAATGTAACCAAGTCCTATGAATAAAAAGAAAATTTTGAAAAATTTATAGTCAGTAAATTATCTGGAAAATATACTGCCGTGTCAGGTTCAACATGACAAAGATATTTTTCTCAGTACAACTAATAAGACTAATGCCTCACCGCATTTATGATCTCAACAACCCTTGATTCCCTCATTGCATCAGTTGCATTCTGTACAAGAGCCTGCAAAGTTTGCTTTGAAGCTGTGAATCATGGAGATTAAAGAAAGGGCAGGAAAACAACCAAAACCCTTCAAAGCAGGAATAACACATCCATTTCCACTCAATTAAAAACTTCAATTTATCAACCATATAGATTCTAAAGGATTTTATTAGGGAAGCAGTAGAAAACCATTTTGAAATTGTCAAGGGAGATGAGTCCGTCTCTATTGGGTCCCAACAAGCTGAATTGTGCCCTGAGGTAGGGCAATTCATCCTCTGGCAAGGCTTTTGAAAGTGCCTAGGTAAAAGAAGCCACAAGATCAGTTAAAATACAGGACAGAAAAAAATTCAATAGACAATAACCTAATTTCAGAACAGGTAAAAAACTGCTAAACAATGTTTCTTAAAAAGAAGTCCATTGATGAAACTTTTTATGTCAAATAAATAAGAACACACCTTGAGTTCCCCAAAAAGCATTAGATTTATCAACATCATAATTCACAATAGACCATAAACAGCACATATTTTTCTTTTCATTCTTATTGAAAAAGAAGCATTAAGGAGGCTCACACCACACACCGAAACATCATGATTATATTCAGTCAGTGGGGAAAATAACATCATGAAGGAAAATGCAAGTGATATCAGTTGAGGGATGAAGTATTGGTAGTAAAATTAGAAGAAAAAAAATACCAGAAACATGCATAAATCAGCAGACATGTGTGAGAGATAGTAGTAGGTAACAAATATGAAGATAGAAGTATTTCCATGAAGTAAGATACTGAAAGTTAAATTCAGCATAAGCATATTCAAGGAAAATGAACTAAAAAGTACCTTCACTGCTGCACGTTTGAGTGGTGTTGCAAGAAGATAAGCCTTCACTAGTTTATAAACCAATATGTCTAAAGGGATTGGACGGCTCTCATCCCTCAACCAGGGATGACCTGCATGTACAGAAGTATGCAATAATTAGTTTAACAGATTCAATTTACAAAAACATTGTCAGTATCATTATGTAAATTCATTACTAATAGGAAAAGGTTAGTATCCTCAAGTCAAAAAGGTAGCAAGTACAATCTTACTCCAGGACGAAATGAAACCTATAAAAGATTAGATAGGTGCAACCACCATCACATAAGTAATTCTTTCATGAGTTAGTTAATAGACAAGTATCAAAGCATTCAAGAAACCAAATCTTGAAGCTAGTTGTTAAGGAGGAATAACCAAATACTTAAATACTTCACCAAACATCTTATATTACCCAATGTTGGACTTAGGTAAATGTAGCACCCAAGTCTCTATCATAGCACCACCCCAAACAACTACCACATCATACTCTACGACACTTCACTTAACTTCGTCATTAGTCAGAACCTTCCACAAGTAGCCCTTTTCAAAATCTTGACAATCAACTTTGATACCAACTAATAAACACCCAACCAATGACTGATCTAGAAATTTATATTGTGAGAGCAATACTCATTTAATAGATTATTTTTTATACTCAATTCTAATCTAGGGGGCAATTTACAATTATACATACAAATTATATTAAAAAGATTAAAAGTTTGTGCGGACAATTGCCCACAATGTTGACAAAGTAGGTACTGCTTTCAAACACTATACTCTCAAACATACATACTCGATGTGGGATTTAGACACCACATAATACTCAAGTCCCTATCATCAAGTTAAGAATATCATAATGATTAAACACAGCATCAAAGAGGTAAGTGAACTTACTTAGAGCTTGGACAGCTGTCATTCTTTTCCTGTAGTCCTTGTTCAAAAGCCGTTTTACAAAGTCCTTGGCCTCTGCAGAGGCAGAAGGCCAAGGTAAATCATCAAAGTTAGGATCAGCTCTAAGCACAGCACGAAAAATTCCAGATTCTGTTCGTGCCCAGAAAGGTCGACTTCCACATAATAAGATATAGGTAATAACACCAATACTCCATATATCTGCTTCAAGACTATATGACCTGTGAAGAACCTCAGGTGCAACATAATACGCACTCCCAACAATGTCATTCAACCGTTCATCTGTATATCAACCAACACACATGAAGGGAAAAGTTAAGAAGGATGGTCTTAAATCCACAAATATTCGACCAATAATGAATGAAAGGAAGCAATCTTCCGGTAGTGAGTACATGCGACATACTACTGGAACACAAATGCATTATTCTAGTGACACATCATTCAAATTTTCCTTTTGCATAACACACATCAAGCATTTACAGAAACCACACTTATATCTTCAATCACGATATTTGGTTTTAAAATGTATTGAAGTTGCAGATGGATGACAATTAGAACCCAATCAAATGACACTTGGAATGATGAGCTGTAAAACCCCATGTAAATTTTCAAGGAAGCATGGTTAAATACATAAATGCATAGTAGCTGGAAACCTCTATACCTCCAACAATCAATAAGATGGCATTATGCAAAAGGTAAGCAGCAGCAATGAAGGGTGCATTTCTAGTAGCTAGCTGTTTATTTAATACTATTAACAAGAGAGTCTGCTTTGAAAGGAAAAGGGTAAAAAATATAGAACCGTTCTAATAATTACCTGGCCGGATGAAGTCAGATAGACCGAAATCAATAAGCTTCATGTCAGCATCTTCACTTCTTGAAGTGAAGAGGAAATTCTGTAAAAGCAAGCTCCGACAAAGGATGGACAACATTATTGATACTCTAATTCTTACATTAGTAGAACTCGTGACAGAAAAACGCGATCATTACAAATTATTATGCAGATGAAGATTTAAAGCACAAACCTCCGGTTTAAGGTCACGGTGCACAACACCTTGAAGATGGCAAAAGGCAACTACACTTAGGATCTGCAAAACTATAACCTTGGCATCCTCCTCTGAATACTTTCCTCCCCTAATTTGACAGTAAGCATTAATCAGTAAGTAAAAAGATTATACCGAGTTCAAAATAAAAAAGAAAAGAAAAGGCTAACCTTGACAAAATTCTGTCTAGAAGCTCCCCACCTTCACACAATCTGGTCAGAAAGCAAAAATGGTCACTGTATGATGTAGTTACAGTTCTAAGATGCGTGCCCCTCAACAGTTAAACAACTTAGCAAATATTCCCCAAAGAAATATTTGCCGTGTAGAAACTTAGAAATAAAGCAACATCTTGGAACAGGCAAAAGAATGAATGAAAGAAATGAGAACAAAAGTGAGAAACTGCATATCAATTGTAGTCCCAATAGCAAAATGATCCTTATATAAACAACAATGCCTTTTATAGATCAACATCACTGCTCATTAACTAAATGTATAAAGAAAACAATAAATTTTTCAGTTCTCTGGCAATCTGACACCAAATTCTAATTATAGATGATAATGAATCACAAAAACAGAACAGTCAAGCTTTACCCACTATGTGAGGTTTGATATATGGATCAAAAACATACCATAAAGTTGTCATAAATCATAAATTAAATGATATTTAATACAACAATAAAAGACATACTCCATAACTATGTATACATTGTTGGCATCTTCGAAAGCATCATGATATTTGACAAGATGTTTATGGCCAGATAGAGCTTTTAATATCTTCACCTCTCGCCGAACATCTTCAATTGCTATTGCAGTTGTCATCTGCCAAACAAATTTTATTAAGACTAGAAAAAGTATAAAAATGCGGGTGCAAAGAATAATAATTTAATTCTAAGGTGATACAACCTTTATTTTTTTTACTTTTTAAAAATCTAATGAAACTATGGGGAAAAAAAAAGGAGGATTTAGAATAATATTATGTACACTCCTTTTTTGGACATATATTAATTCATGTCTAAGAATGCATATTTCCAATTAAAGTAGTAAACTTGAAAGTGAAAATGCAATCCAGTGAGGAGAAAGATATTGCAGCAGCACAATGAGCACATATGAATTAGAGAGATCACTAGGCTATCCATGTGGAATGAAGACAACTATCATGCTTTGTACATTAACTTGTGATTATCACCATTAGTCTGCTGGACACACATTGAGTTTGTTGCCTCTAACTTTATGTTTCTTCACATTCTTTAAAGTGAATTTCTTGGTTGGCTTGTGTGTGGAACACAATTCCAACCTTGCACTGTCAGCATGTTTGGACCCACATCCATATGTGAAAAATGCTAACCCCGTTTATGATATTATGTTGCTTTAGTGTGAATGTGGATAAACGCTGTATTTATTAAAAAGCATCTCATTAATTGTTAAAAACACAGTAAGGTAATATAAAACCAACCTCCAACAAAGTGACTAACCCTACCTCAAATAGTTACAAAGAGAAACATGCTTTTAACATAAAATGCTATTGGAAGTTACAATTTTCTAAAACTCTATGCCTCACATACGACACGACCAAGGTAGTTAAATTTGATATTTGAATCATAAGATTGTAAGATTTTACATACTATCTACGATTCAAATCCCAGTATAATCACATCAAAATCGTGGGATCATCAAATAAAATCATAAAACGATGTAGATTGTGATCTTCTTCGTATTGTTCATTGCACCAATTATTCACTTTGCATAAATGGATTCAGTTCAAATAAAATCTAACCTTAATTAAAAATTAATGCAATTAAAATTTTACCTTATTTTGTAGGTTGTCAGCCGCAACACCACCCATTGAGTTTTAATTAAAACAAATTTTAAACTCAATTAATTAAAAGTATTTTATATTACACTATTCATCCTCTTGGATGAATGAGTTTCAATTAAAATAAAACTCAATTAAGACATTTTTAACGTCTATGTCTTCTTCTCCTTATATAATTTAAAAATCGCATTGACACACCCAAGTCATCAAAGTAACACAATTTATATATAAAGTAAAATCTACTATCCGTATTACGATCCAACGATCTACAATTTTGTGAACTCTTCACGATCTTAACCATAATCTCAATTTTAACTACCTTGCAGAGCAGAGTATTGAAATATGCCAATGCCTCGCATGCAAGACAATTTTAGCTTCCAAAACGGCCAACAAAGTAAAATGATTGAGCCGTTGCCCAAGAGAATGGAAATATTGTAATATGTCAATGCCTCACACATGTAAAACAACTTTAACATTCGAAACCGCCAACAAAGTGACTAACCCTACCTCAAATACGGACAAAGCGACACGTGCTTTTAACACTAAATGCAATTGGAAGTTACAAAGATTCTAAAACTTGGCACCACAAAATGATTGAGTTGTTACCCAAGAGAACGGAGTATTGTAACATGTCAATGCCTCACATATAAGACATGACTGAGCTGTTACTCAATACAACAAAGTATTGAAATACACCAATGCCTCACACATGTAAGACAATTTTAGCTTCCAAAACCTCCAACCAAGTGACTAAACCCTACCTCAAATAGAAACACGCTTTTGACACTAAATGCAACTACAAGTTACAAATATTCTAAAACTTGGCACCATACAAGGCTGAACCGTTACCCAAGAGAACGGAGTATTGTACTATGGGAATGCCTCACACATGTAAGACGATTGTAGCATCCAAAGCCGCCAACAAAGTGACTAACCCTACCTCAAATAGGGAAAAAGAGAAACATGTTTGTAACACTAAATGCAACTAGAAGTTACAAAGATTCTAAAACTCGGCACAATAAAATTACTGGGCCGTTATCCAAGAGAATGGAGTATTGTAATATGCCAATGCCTCACACAAGTAAGATAATTTTAGTGTCCAAAGGTATCAATAATGGTTAGCATCATACAATATCAAAATTGATATTTATTTCAACAGTTAGCTAACGAACACAATCTATATGATCAAAAAGAATCAAAAAATAACAGAATGGATCGTCATTTCAACCGTTAACAAAACAATTTATATGATCAAAACTTCCATTCAACAGTAATGAGGGCCGGCTGCATGCATTCAAATGATAATGTTTCTTATCAAACAACTATTCTAGCATACTCATTCTTCACCACCTTGGTTTATACCATTTTTACATATACTACACCAAATGATATGAACTTAAAAAATTATTCTCAGTTCAGCCAGGCAAGTTAAGAAATGTCATGCCATGTAAACTTACAGCAGACAACATGCTAAAACCAAGTCAAATGTCATGTGAATTCCAACTACACAGTTTTTTTCTTTAAAATTTTACAGTTCATTCAGTAAAATCCAAATGACTCTGACCACAGAACAGTGAAGTTAAAATTCAGAAATGAAGCTACAAACAAAGAAAACAAGACAATGTCCCAGAACCATGCATTTGTCGGGTAACATTGTACAAACTACAAATCTCAAAACCCCAATCCATAAGAAAACTGAGCAGACAAATTCACAATCATTCCCTAGTCCCACTTACAGAATCTCGCAGAGCGTTCAATCAAACAACAGAGATCAAACCCCGAATCGTCCAAATCCAAATGCTATCTCATAATTCATAATAACAAAAAACAATAACAAGACCACACAACACATTGACCAAAATAGCAAAAATTACCACAGAAAAATTGATACACAGTACAACCAACAAACTCAAATATCTCAAAACAAATTAACAAAATAAAATGAGAAGACATTGGATTGAAATTGTACCTTCGCCTTGGAAATGATCTTAACAGCAACAGGTTGGTCTTTGAGTTCACCCTTCTTCCCCTTAGCATAACAAGTATGACCAAAATGCCCTCGACCCACTTCTTTCCCAATTTCGTACTTCGCCCCAAAATTCTTACCGTACCCAAAGCTCTTATCCAGCGACTGTTCCGTCGCCACCGCCGCCGCTTCTTCCTCCGGGATCGGCCCCTCTTTAGGCGTCTTCGCGTGCCCAAGCCGCTTCGCCAGCGACGCCCTTATGTGCTTCGCCGGCGACGGAGGCGCGAAAGACCGCCGAAAAAATCTCCTCGGCGTGCCTCTAGCCGGAGACGGCGTCACGCCGCCACCGTGTGGGTAGGGACTCGGCCAGGGACTCGCCCGCGCCGGCGTTCCCTTCACCGGCAGTGGAGACAGCGGCGCGTCAGCGGATCCGGGCACCGCGACGACGGTGTTAACACTGGTTCCCTCTACGGCGGCGGCGTCATTTTCCGGCGTGAGATTGGACTTTCCGTAGCACTGACCCATGTGGACGTCAGCACATCGGAGGGCCTCACGCGGCGGGAAGTGGGGCGAATCTGGTCAGATGAGAAAACGATAAAACGAGGGAATTTGAGTCAGGTAGAGAGAGAAAGAGAGAAAGGGTTTAGAGAGAGAAAGTGAGACAGTGCGCGACAGAGACAGACAGACACCGAGAAAGCATGGACAACCTCTGTTAACAAACAGAGAAAGCCGTGTGTTTGTGTTTGTGTTTGTGTGAGTGTCACTGTTGTATAAGGTTTAAGGGTTCCGATTATCTGCTTCGCGGTGCACGCTGGACTTTTCTGCTACCCTGATGTCACCACTCATCAATACCCCCCTCTACCACATTTCTGTTACGTTTGTTCTTTCACTATTAATAAATACTTAATCAGAATTAAAAATTATAAAATAAATATAAAATTCACCAGTTTTATAACTTGTAATAAAATTTTACTTTATAACTCTAAGAATAACTTGACCTTAAGTTTATTATTGTAAGTTTGACTTTTTTTATTAATTACGTTAATTTGACTGCGCGGGGTGTGGGGGGATTTGTGGTGTTGTGTGCCCTCATGCGTGGGATAATTTTTGCGTGGGGAGTTTATGTTTTGTCTTTAGCTACTTTATTTTTATATTAATATCTTTTGTAACTTTTGTTGCCGTTATTAGTAATTTTCAAATGCAGAAGCATGCGTTCCATTAAAAAATAAATAAATAAAATCAAAGGAAGACTCTTGGACTAGAATTTGGAGAGAAATGATAAAGGCTGATATTGGGAAAATTTTAGAGAGAATCTCTTATTTTAATCACTCACTTTGCTAAAACTATCATTGGTTCAAAAGCTGTGCTACACTTATAATCTATGATTACTTTTATAATTTACATATCTGATTGATTATTATGTTAATAAATTATACTGCTAAATATCAAATGAATAGTGTTTTTATAGAATAGTTGATTAAATTAAGTCTATTTAAATGTGAAGGAAATTCAAATTTAAGAAATATGACTGCTTTCTTTTCAGTTACAAATGATTTATTTTTTAGCTTTCAAATAAAAAATTACAAAAATACTAAGAATTTACCAAACTTAAAAAAGTTTATGACAAAGTGGGTGTTTGTGTAGTTTAAGCATCAGTTTCAATACTTTTATAGAAACGAAAGCAGATAAGAAAATAGTTGAAGGGTTCAAATTTTTTTTTTATAATGAAAGTGAAGTATTTATATTTAACTAATACACGAACACTTGAAAATTTGTAACAATTAGTACTGACGTAGGCAAAAAAAAAAACATATTATAAAATTATATTTATAAACTAATTAAGGAATATGGTATTTTTTTAAATCATTTCTCCTCATTTTCTCCTCGTCTTTAAGGATAAATATTAACAATTCATTACTAAAAAAGAACAAATAAAATAAAAGAGTAATATTTTTTTTACTTATTTTTTTCTCTAAATAACTAATTGTATATTTAAATATAAAGATTGAATGATAAATGATAATAAAGATATAAATAAAAAAATAAAAATTAGACTATTGAGATGTTACAAATTTCAAATCCTATAATTTACAGTTGAAAAATCTAGAAACGGATGTTAATATAAGTTTGTTGTGATTTTTTAATATTCCTTCCTATCATCTTTAGGATAAGATCTTTTATAAAGTAAAACATCTTATATGAATTCTTCCATTAATGTAAAATATATTAATATTATATTCAATATAAATAAACTCGATGTAAAAAAGTATTTAAAAGAGAAAAAAATAAAGAAATGTGACTTATTGCATCGATTATAAATTATAAATTGTGTAATATGTGACTTTAAATTATAAATTGTGTAATATGTGACTTATTCTATATTGTTTTCATTGAGTATTATATCATCGACATACACAATAATAACAAGCAAAGAAGCATTTTTTCAAACAAAAAGTAATCAAATGTATTTTGAACAAAACCCAAAGATACAAGAGTTTATCTAAGTTTTGAATTCCATTTTCTACTAGCTTGTTTTAAATCATAAAGAGACTTTTACAATTTGCAAACTTATTGTGGATAACTAAGATGTAAACCTAACGGTGAAATCATATATGTCTCTTCTTGCAAGTCACAATGAAGAAAACCATTATTGATATTAAGTTGCTATGAAAACTAACCTTTTGTTGTTGCAACTAATAGAATAAAGCGAACCATATTAAGTTTGTCATCGGAGAAAAGGTTTTAAAATAATCTAATCTCTTTACTTGTTTATACTCTTTAGCAACCAATCGTGCCTTAAATCTTTCAATTGTACCATCAGACTCATGCCTAATTTTGTAAAACCATTTATATCCAATGGGGAATATTCACCAAGGATCAAGTTTGATTTTACTCAAAAGCAAGTTTTACTCATGATTTCTTTCCAACAATCATATTTAGACACCTCATCCAAAGAGTTGGACTCCTTTTGAGAGAAAATGTTAGAGCAAGAATCAATGTGTAACAGTGAAGAATTAATAGGAGATAAATAATTTTGAATAAGATATTTAAAACTGAAGACCAATGAGTAGTAGCTTAAGAGAGAAAAATTGTGTAAAAATTCCTGTAAGTACTCATGTCTGTTTGTCTTATATGACTAGTAGAACTAGTAGATTCATTGTTTAAATTTGTTGGAACATAATTGTTTCCAATATTTTTCCCAAATAAAATGTTGGTATGATTAGTATTCTTATTAGGTGCAGAAGCAAAAGACTAATACTAATATATAGGAAAACCATCAAAAATCTCAAGACAATAACTTATAAAGATGTTGCCCATACATTCAAGAGAGGCACTTTATGTGTTTTAATCAACATGGACAAAAGGGAACACGTTTCATAAAATGATACTTTCTTGAAATAATAATGCTTTCACTCTTTAAGATGAAAAGAATAAACCTTTTGTACTTGTATCCTAAAAGAAACATCTTTTTGAGCTCGTGAACTAAGCTTGTCATGTGAGACAATGAGGATATTAACAATGGCTGGACACCCAAATATTTTTAAATGGACAAAGTTTGATGAATGAGCATATAAAATCTCAAATGGGACTTTATTATTCAATAAAGGAGTTGGTGTCTTATTAATGAGATGAATAACATGTGTGACAATAAATTACCTAATAATTATAGACAATTTTGATTTAAAGATGAGAGCACAAGCAATGTTCATAATGTGTTGGTATTTCTGTTCATTTTGTTGAGGATTTTCAACTTGGTGAATAATCATTTATTTCAAAAGAATTCACAACTAGTTTGGTCAACAATATTTTTGTTGTTAAGAAAATTCAAGCGTAAAACATTTAGGACCATTATTATACCATCATAACTTGGTTGATGACCTCGTGATGGAGCTTGGGTCATAGAATATTTCAAATGGGTTTATCAGACTATAGGATCGTGTAGTGATGTGGTTCAAAGCTCAATCTCTTTGAATTTGACTGTAGTAGTATAGAATATTTCTAGTAGATAACCTGTAATAGTAAGATTATAATTGAATTCATTTAATAGGTGAATCTGGACAATACTACTAAGGCATTTAAACCATTTTAATGAATCATGAGGAAAAAGAGACCTATATAGAGATCTAATAATCATTTTTAGTCAGAACAATAATCACTGCTCAAGAGTTTTAATTTGCTTTCAAATTTATTTCAAGTTTAACTATAATGTTTTGCAAACTTTTCTTACTTTTGTAATCTTCTACAAATGAGATTCTAAGTGGTCGCCAAATAAACATGTAATATTTCAAGAAATTTTGTTAACTTTGTATTGTTGGGAGGAAAAGATAGTTTTTTTTTTTTTTTTGAAAAGTGACATACCTTCCAAGGAGAACAAATTGAAGTATCAATACAACAAAATAAGATGTGTTTCATATAATCATTTGAAACATGTGTCATGTGACAATGTCATGACTTTATTATTTTAGAATCTATATATATATATATATTAACTTTATTGTTATTACAATATAAAGAAATGGTCGTCATGATAGTAATTCTTTTCGTACAATTTGTCATAAAAGAACAAGAAATACATGAAGTCTTTAGCTAATATTAGTTATTCAGTCTTTTAGTTATACCAATCAATCTCTAAAGATTTTCTTAAAAAATAAAATAATTTAAAAAATGAAAATAAGTAATATAGCCCATTGTTTTTGTCAATCTTAAAATAAAAATAAAATTGGCAGAGAAGAAAAGAATGTATAACACATCATTCAATTAAAAAAAAACTCACAAATTTTAATGGTTCCATAAGATTGACATGTAATTTGTTACCATTAGGTAGAGACTTGAATTTTAGCAATATTTGTGATTGAGAAGAAAGAATCTCTATCAAAGCAAATATGATTATAACTCCTCTGTCTAATACCTACATGTTATGATTTTTACTTGAAATCACATTATTAGGGAAATTATCATATGAGGTGCTCACATGGTTGAAATTATGTTCACAATTGAAAGTATGATGAAGAAAAACTTATGACAATGAAAAAAGTGTCACAAATTATTGATATTTCCTAGAAATTAATCCTTATCTGGTGTTTGGTGAATCTTTCTTAAAATTGAACCGTATTGAAATTTATCCATTTGCCTCACTAATGTGATAGTAAAAAAAAAAATTAAGAGCAGTAATATCATATTAATCATTCATCACAAGTACTAAAGAAAATATTGAGAAAAAATATATAATTATTTTTTTTTCTTAAAGAGATATTTATTTATATATAAGTGTTGAATGATAAATAATAATAAAGATAAAAATATAAAAAATAAATATTACACTATGAAGATTTTGCGAGCATACACACAATTATATTTGTTCTTATATAGGCTTAGAAGGTCTTTGGTCTTAGCAGTATTCTTCGGTCTTGAACATAGTCATCGGTCTCGGATGTGGTTCTCGGCTTCGGCGGGATGTGGGAGGGTACCTACAAAAGGAGCTCCGATGTTAATGTTAGTACACAGATATTGGACTGACAGTTTAAGAGATTGGATTTTCATACCTTTTCATGATCCATTCGCCTTTCATTTATAGAGGTCCAACTTGTACAAAGTCATTGTAATTGGTCGATGTTTTAGGATAGATCAACTTTTTGCAGTGATTATCTGATGAGTTAACATCACACTGTCGTGTAATACTCGACTATAATAGTATAATATCCACCACGATTAAAATTATCTATCGTAAAGTGAGATTAATTTAAGTTTAATGGAATTCTACATTTTAAGAAAAATACACTGATTGGAGAACTTTCAATCATATTTTAATATATAAAAAAAAATCATGGAAGTAAATTGAAATAATATACCATACTAACCATTCAAACAAAGAATTAATATATTTTGGTTGATATAAGAAATTCGTACAAGTAACCTAACTTCATAGTAAAAATATTATCCAACAAATTTATCCATAACTATCTATAAAAGAAAATAAATAATAAATAAGTAATTTTTTTATAAATTTAAGTTAATGCATGTATGAACTAAAATAAAAACTTAAAAAATATCTAAGATAACTTATAATTGTTTATGAAGAACACTTTTAAGATTTTAAGTTTGTATTCGGATAATATATTTGATTTTATTTATGTATTTTTTCATATCTATACTTTAACATTTGTTTAACATTGACCATAAGGTAAAATCCATGAATATTTGTAAAAATTCATAAAAGAATTCCATTGATTTTGTACATGTTCCATCCGTTAGGATTTAAATATATTGTGTAAATTTGTCTAGATCATCCCAGGTTTTTTATTTTCCCTTTGTTTTTTTATTAAGAGATAGAACACATAGATATATAAATATAAAAACACAAAAAGATATTAATTTAAATGGTAAATGATAATAAAGATAAAAATGTAAAATAATAAAAATAGATATTACACTATCGAGATTCTGTGAGTGTACAATAATCTATACTATTAAAATTATGTAACACACCGTTGAAAGATCGATAAACTGATATTAATTTAAGTTTATTAAAATTCCTTGATATCATCATTTTGCTAAAAATAGACATTCTGAAGAGAAAAAAAAAATACACTTATTGAGGAAATTAGAAACTTGAAATTCTAGGCTTAATTCTTTATTTTTTGGCATCCTTAATTTATTTATTTTTCTAAGGATAAAAAATTTCATTGAATCATATCCTAAGTTAGATTGTTTGTTTTAAATTTTAAGCTTTTTTTGTGTAAATGGATTGTCGAGACTTTTATTTTGATAAATTATGAAATTAAATGCAAAAAATTTAGAAAAATTCAGGTTTTCTTATGGCAGCTAGAAAAATTATACATAAAGAATTGTTGGTAAAAGATTAGTTAACTATTTTGAAATGATTTTGGTACCCTCTTTACTCAGTCTTGAGTTACAAAATTTTTGTATGATTCCCTCTGTGGTCTCAAAATTGTCTAACAGATTGAAATTCCACTCAACGAAATTACTCCAGTAGGAAAATAAAAAATAATTACAAAAATATTCAATAAATTAAATTTTTCCTCAACAAGCCGGATATGAGAAATTGTTGTCCAAATTTCGATCAACAGATTAAAAATAAACTAAATTTTTTATTATATTTTTATTTGGTTTAAATGATTTTAATATTTATAGTTATAACTTAAATCAATATATCTATGTGTATATTTTGAATGTTTTTCTTAATGTTTAAAAATATGAAATTTTAGTGAAAATTGGGTTTTGTTTAATGGAATATCTTGGTTGATATGAGTAAAAATTACCTTCATGATAATTAACTTAGCTGATGTTTTGTGAATATCAAGTATAATGAAATCATTAATTGAATGATATATCCATGTTTATTAAATTCTATATAACATAGAGAGAGAAATTTTAGCTGTGAAAAATTCATAAAAATTATGCATGGATATCAATTGAATATAAAGAAACTATTCACCTATAAAATATCATATAATTGAATAGGTTCAAATATTGATGGTTATGAAATGGGAGTGTTTAAATAGAATATCCTAGTGTATGAGTACATGGCTTAGATAATCCATTCACAGTTGAGTTGGTATGGTTTCATTATCACCAACTGCTTCATTGACCCAAACAAACTTTCAGAATGAAAAAAACTAATAACATGACGTTTGGGAGTTGAGAGTTGAGAGATAAAACAGTGTGCAAAACTACCAAAAACTTGTCATTTTCATTCATTCATTCATTGCCAACTTACTATAATCCATATCAACTTTCATAGGTGAAGAAGCACCATGTCACAAAAACTATATATTTTTATAGGTAGGAGAAAAAAATTACAAACTTCTCATTTTCTCTTTATACCATCCAAAAAATTTGTGAGGGTTGGAAACTGGGAAATGTTGTAAGAAAAAAATGAGTGCCAAAATCATAAAACAACTTCATTATCTCAACCATGAAAAAATGTGAAGCCACCTCCTCACCCAATAACACTATATTCTTTAATTTGAAGGGTGGATAACATTTGGGATGTACATTTCATTTAATGTCTTCCTTTAACATTGTCTATATACACTATATAAAAAAAATATGCTCTGTTTAGTAATTATATTTTTGATGTTATTTTTTAGTTAAAAAATTGTAAATTTTTAATAAATAAAAAATAATTTCTTTATTTAATTAAAAAATAATTAAATAAGCTTTTTTTAAAACTAAAATAGTTTATTTAACTAAAAATAATGACTACATACGTTATTTTAATATTATTCTTACAAAGTTATGTATTTTTAAATTCTATTATTTTAATATTTTTAATATAATTTTTACAAAATTATATACTTTTGAAATTAAATTATTTTACTGTACGACAAATGGTGGTATTGATACACTCACACTCAAACATATTATTTCCCTAGTTAAAATAAAATGTATACTTTCTATTTTTTTTTTAAGTTTTTAAATTATTTTTCTTGTAATCAATAGATGGTTTATTTGTTGTTCAGTTTAAAATATTTAAACGAACGTTGAACTAAAAACTTAAAAATGTAATTTTTTTTGTATAACTGTTATTTGAAACGTTACACCATGGAAGTAAAACATGCAAAAGGTTCTTCGGTTGATTTTTTTTTTTTTTTAAAGAGTCTTTTGCTTGTATTAGGTGTGATTTAAGTTTAATTCCTATATATTTTTTCATTGTAGACTATATCTAAATTTTACTAATTTTTTTTTTATTGAGGTTGGTGGTCTTCCTAACCATACATATTTTCTTTTGATCCAAATCTTCATGTACAAGAAATAATTTAGAATTTTTGAATATATACTTTCTGGATAAAAACAAGTTCATTTTTTTTAGAAAATTAAATATTTAAAATTTTAATTTTTTTGGTTTAAATTTATTACATTTTCAAAACTATTGGTTAAAAAGAGAATATGAAAAACATAAATATATACGCGAAAAAAATGAAGTGTTTTAAATTTTATTTATTTCACGTCAAAATAAAATTCTATAATTTTAAATAAAAAAAATTACTTTCTAAGATTTTAGTTTCTTATAAAATTTTAGAACAAGACAGCTGATTATTAATAAAATATTTTAAATTTTCTATAAAAGTTATTATGTAAAAATTCTTTATTTAAACAATAATTAAGTAGTGGAAATAAAAGAGTGAGAAAAAGAAAGAAAGATAATATAAAATTGAATTATTTAAACTAAAGCAAAAATAAATAGAAAACAAAGATAGACGAGTGAACATGAATGGAAACACTTTCCCTTAGTTTAAATAATTCAAATTTTCCTTTCTTTTTCTTTTTTTTCATTTCCACTTCTCAAATAAAAGGTTATTTTTCTAATGTTTTTTATTTTGATTATACTAATAACCCATCAATTCTTATCATTAATTTATTTATTTGAGATCTTATTTTTTTAGACAACAAATATTAATGATTAATATATTAGTTTCATTTAACGCAGGACTCATCCTTCTAGTCCTCCACTTTTCGCTCGAACTCACCTTCTTATTTATCTTTATTTCCTATTGATGCGGCATCTGCATTTTCTCTTAACATTACCGACGAATTTTCAGAAAATATTTTATAGTATTAACTTCTTTTTATAGTTTTACAAAGTTTTTTAGAAATGTTAAATATTCAAATATACTAAATTTAAAAAAAAGTATTTATTTATTAATTCATATTTAAGTAAAATAATTTGGAGGGCAAAACCCTCATATATAACCAAGCTCGGGCATTGACTACAACTAAACTACTTGCATTGCATAGAGTTAGTTAGGATTATACAATTTTTTTGAATATTTATGTAATTGTACATTCTAAATTTAAATTGGACATTATTAATTAGACCAAAATAATAACTAAGGGGTAGATAGTTTGTAAGGAGCGTAACTGAGTGTTGGAAAGGAATATAAAGTGAGTGAAATGTAGTTGATGACCTAATTGGACCCATTAATGGCGATTGCGATGGTTGTTGGTACTATGTGTACCTACCATTAAATCTCCACTCTTAAGCTAATAAATTTGCAATTATTATAACCCTTCTTCATTGTTATCCCATTGTCTTTGCTTATACTTTTGGTAAATCATATAACGAGTAACAATGTTGCAGTAGATTTTGAACATTGTGCAAGAATTACAGTGAAAAAAATGAGGAGA
>Ga0099825_1004767_pt1 | contig 17671 bp, 5 predicted proteins | sample SiratroredBW_FD_76838 | JGI IMG/M metagenome (GOLD analysis project Ga0099825, IMG submission 76838) | Root nodule microbial communities of legume samples collected from California, USA - Siratro red BW | ecosystem: Host-associated > Plants > Roots > Nodule | place: USA: California | collected...
GACAAACTTGTTACGATAGTCTCTTAACGACGATGTATTACATGACTTCATAAAGTGGGGTACAATAGGTCTATACTTTTGATTAGAGATGGAACACAATTATTTATAATAGTTTAGGGGAAAAAAACATATTTAACAAAAAAAAAATTCTTTTAACCCAAACCAACTCGAACTTATGGTAATTTGGGTTGAATCAATTTTGAATCATTTTGACACCCAGGTCATAGCCTGTACTCGAACCTATAGAAATACAAGGAAAGACAATCTAACATTATTAAAGTTCCTTCAATACCCTTCTCTTATTTATCCATGTGTCTAAGTATGGAACAACTAACTCACGTGATCAATTATGCATTCTACATAATTGGCTAATGAAAACTAATGTTATCTCTACAAAAATGAAACTTAAATATAACGAAATGTTGTCCCACAACATATATACTTAGATTCATCAAATAAGATAAGATGTGGCTATTATATTCAACACTTAATACTGTATTCTGATTTGTTATAAAATAAATCAATAAATAATGTCAAAATATAATGTAAATTTAATTCTTGTGTAATAATATGATTTTGTTTTTTTGTTATGTTGTGCTTTATATAACATAGAAAGATTTCTATTAACATTTGTATATTTCCTAGTTTGTGAAATATTTCTATGATGTTGCATAAATGATTATATTTATATTATTTAATATATTTTTTTATATATATTTGCGATGACATATAACATACATTTGTTTAATTATAAAATTATCAATATGTAATTGTTTTTTTCCATAAATAAACTTGTTATTTGCAAGTATTGTCTTAATTCGTTTTGACTTTGATAGTAAATACATTTGACCGGACATAAATATTCCAAATTTGGTATAAGGATAAGAATATGCATACACATGTTTTCTCTGTCGTTATTTCAAATTATTAAAATGATTTTAGATTCTTAAATAACCTAAAAAAATTCACTATCTTTTTTGTTTTTAATTTCATTTTATTTTAAAAACACTATTGATATAGAAGTCGAAGTTTAAAAATTTAATTATTACAAACTTGAAGATTTAATGCTTTCAATCATAATATATTTAAATTTATTTTTGTAATGACATGCAAGTGTAAAAAATGTTGATCTTGTGTTTGATATATTGTAATTTAGTTTTAGTATTTTTATAAAAAAAATTATCTTTATTTCAGCATCAATTAACTTAAAAAACCTTCGAAAGTGTTTTGGTATTTTCTCTATATTTCAACTACTTAATCCCTTTTTTCTTATTGTCCAATCTTTCTATTTTTCTGGAATAACAAACTTGACTTCTTTTCTGCAATTTTACTGTACTATTTTTCTTATAGTCCAATCTTTTTAGTTTTTTGGAATAACAAACTTGACTTCTTATCGTATCTGCAATTTTACTTTACTATTTTTGCAAAAAAGAAAAAATATTCAAAATAGCAAATGACTAAAAATGATTGTCTTTTACTTGTCTCGGATATGCCTTTTAATGTAGCTCGACTTTAGGCATTTTAGACTTCAGTACTGACATGAAATCCTTTAATATAAGGATAGTTTTTATCATGAACATTCCCTAAAATAGATGAAAATATTCATTTGCAGTTAATGCTGGACTTAGACAATTCTATCATGTATTAGATATATTGTTTAATAGATGTAATTGTACGTTTTGACCATCATATGTATGTTGTATGTGCCCTGAATGAATATTTTCACAAGACAAATGATATTCTCGATAAAAACTAATATTTATTAATATCACTTAAAACTTTGGAGAATTTACTACTTGGGACATTTTGCATCTTTCTATTCATACAGATACCTTTCTAAGAAAACAAGTTCTTTTAAACTCCTTTTTCACCAATTATCATATAAATTTAAATGGCTCTGATCATATTTTTTACAAAGCTTTGTTTATAATATCAACATATTTTCTTATCAAAATTTATTCAATTATGAAGCTCTTATAATCTTTTCTCGTCAAACATATTTAGTACTTTAATGCATCTTAATAAAGAAAAAGGTTTTTGAAGATTAAAAACAAATTACGATTAAAATTTAATAGATTAAATTTAGTTAACCTCTGTTTATCTATTTTTTATTCCACAATTAATTTAAATGCATAAATCAATTACTTCAAATAAATTCATACCCTCTTTTTATAATTGTACTATACAGATATTGATCATTTTAATTAATCCAAACAAAATAGTTTATCTTAAAAACAACTTTTCACTTGACATATTTAAATATATAACTTGTATATAACAATAACTGATTATATATGTACTCATAATTATTATAACCTCAAAAAATAATCTATAGTCAATTATTAAAATAATCTCTTGGAACACATGTATAATCATTGGGCTATATTCTGATACAATATTATGTAACAAGTTTCTGGGGAGGACCTTTTTTACCAGACATCCCCATCTGAATGAACTGGCACCTGCTTCCTGTATTAACAGTTACAAAACTAACAACATATGGCAATAGGGAAGAGAAATATACTATAAATATATGCCATTGAGAGTGCCCTCGTGCCTCATCATGCAGGAAGCTCACTCTTGTCATTAACGAAACCAAAATCCCCAAAAAGACCCTGCATCAAGGAAGAAAATCAGACAATAAATTCTTATGAAATAGGAGAAATGCAATAAATTTATTCTATCGTCACATCATATTATATTTTCATACTAGCCCCCCAAAGAAAAAAGAAGAAAAAAATAAACTTTTTCCACTTCCATACCTTGTCATTTCATCATCATTTAATCCACGCAAAATGTTAAAAAAAATAGCCACTTGTATATTAATTTGTGGATTGATTTAATCGATTTATTTTCTCATACTGTAAATTAAGAAACCCCTACCAATTTGGCACATAAGACCGGACAAAAATGATCAAGATCATACCATGCCATCATTGATTGCATAAGCCACACAGTAGTGCTCCTGAAAATCAATAGTACAAAAAGAAAATTCCGATATCAGTGTATAAAAGAGGAACTCTTCACTTTTGATAACAAAGCATGTTTTGATTGTGGGTCATGGCACCAATTACTTGCATTAAATCGGGCCAGTGATCACATCATACATTTCACTTTAGTCACTTTCTTCATGCTCCCTACCAGTGCCACAACATCCCATAATCAATTTGAAACTATATTCCGAAGTATGCATTTCAGAAATATTCTAAACTATGCAATCCGGAAATATACAAATTGCCTAATCTAAAAATATTTCAAATTGTGTAATCTAAAAATATTCTGGATTAAGTAATCTGAAATTTGCATAATCTAAAACTATATTCTAAATTACTCAAACCGAAATATAGTTCCTAATTAGGTAATTTGAAAATGTTCTGGATTGTCTGATCCATAATATAGTTTTGGAAAACTAATTCCATATTACTAGATCCGTAAACCCTTACTAAGCAATAATTACAAGCTTTCCAAAACAACATCGGAATCTATTCCCGTATAGACTGTTATGGAACATGCAATCTGGAAGGTCTTTGACGTGTTTCGAAAGGAGTAGGGTTTTTATTTATGTAATGGTGTGCCATAAGAAACTATAGGGGTGGAGGAAGAAGCCACGGACAAGGTTTTTCTACTCTGACCATTGATTCAATTGATTCCTAGATAGAAGACACGATGACAACCCCAACTCACACTCCCACTTCAAAAGAGAGCAAATCAACTCTGGTCTAGTCCCGTCCTTCAGAGCCCCAGCAAAATTTATAAGACAGTTTTATAGCACCTAACAACGGGAATAAAAAAAATGGAGTCACCTGCATCATGTACCACTCTTCAAATTCATCAAACAACTCCAGCCGTTCAATCCTAACAGTAAAGCATACAAATTAGTTTATTTTGACATAATTTACAAAAACAACAGGTTACCAATCAGGGAAAAACTGCCTTTTTGTATGAAGACATACTTTAGTACATAATAGAAATCAAATAGTTCCATCATAAGATATTGGTGGGACATTATACGGTAAAATCTTAACTGGAATAAAAGGCCAGACAAAGGGCCTCCGTAATAACGAAGCCAAGAAATGGAAAGTAAGAAGAAAAAGCTAGTTGTTGTAGTTGGAAATTCCAAATTGATAGGAACCACACCACACTGGATTCCCATACTTGGCAATCGGATCCTATATTTAAGAGGAGTGTTAGAAACACTCTCTCTTACATGCTAAAATTTATTGGAAACTACAAAATCAGGAGGGTTATTAAATAAGTCGCGGGGTCCACCAAATTTTGTAATTTCCAACAAATTTCAACCATCGAAAGTGTTCAAAAGAATGTGTTAGAGAGTGTATTCCTAAGCTCCTAGCATTTTTTTTTATATTTAATGTTTACTGTATAAAAATAGATAAATATATATAAGCACACAAGTGAAAAGTCCATATGGTATTGGACCAGAAAAGAAAAAGGACCATGTATCGAGTATCAACTATTAAATAGTTAATTGCCTCTAGAAACAAAACACCAACAAATACAGCTTTTGTAAATCTAGTAAGACACAGGCTCCCAGATTCTATTCCACAGATTACCTGCGTCTCTCTTGAGCATCAATAAAATCATTGTAAACTCTCAGCATGTCCCATGCAACAGATTTCTGATGCCCACAAAAAACAAACAGAAAGAATGTTAATATGTTAATGGTATAGAACAAGTATACATTAAGACTATATCATGTTTGATAAAAATGAAAAAGGCATCAATATTACGATTTGAAATGGGAAAAAGTGAAATATACAACTGTAAGAATTCTAAAAATGTGTTTCAAATATGACCGACTATGCAATCCATCACACCAAGAGAATAGAAATGGTAGCATAGTGGCACCAAGTCCCTCTGGGAGCTACTTGATCCCAGGATCAAATATCTGCTATGCCCATTTTTCTGCACTTCAGCCTACAATCCCTCTCCCCAATTCATCACAACCCTTGCAAGGGAAAAAATTGAATTCGGGGAATATATTCTCTAATAGAAATGCAACAAATAAGTTTATACTTCTCTGATAGTGTATATCATGTATAGGTCCTACAGTGAGTAATATGCACAAGCAAGTAGTTTAGAGCTACTCCTGAGTTATCACAGCCGTTGAGTTACATGCAACAGCTGTCAGTCTGTTAGACCGGAGCTCTACCCATGTACCTTTCCGTAAAGACAAATCAACGGCAATGAAATCATTCAGATTATTCTCTTCCTAAATTCTATGATCTTCTACGTTGTTTATTCACTAGAATTTTCTTAGCACAGGTAGAGATCCTAATATTGCATACGTTGTCGCTGAATTGAGAATTTTCAGCCTGAACTGCCCTCAACTAAGATAAAATGATAATTAAATTGAGATAAATAATAGCTACAATGACAATTTATACCAATTATCAAGGATCTCTAAATGTAGAATTTTCCATCCTATTGGGAAGTGATGCAAATTAATAACTGCTTGTTTTGTCTACTGTGTTCTCAGGAAATTCATGCCTAAATAACTCTCCTAAAAAGTACAAGGAAGAAACACCAAAGATATATTTTCTAGGAAGAAACACCAAAGATATATTTTCTAGCAAGTTACAAATATACCTGCCATCCTTGGTCCAGAAATAATTTTTCCTTCGCATGTAAAGTTGGTGTATCGTAAATACCCAAAAGAGCACAACCTCGAGACTGATGCAAAACAGGAAAGACAAATTATATTATAGTTTTATACACATTTTTTATTTGATAACCACAGGTTCATACACATCAAAGATACTTTTAACTAATAATTATAGTTTAATACACATCAAAGGTATTTTTAATTATTAATCAAAATTCATAACATAACACAAGATCGCCAACAAATCTTAAATGAGACAATAACAAAAAATCGAAAATGAGGGAGAAAATACAGCATTAAATTTTAAATGTATTTAAACCTAGCAAGCTATCAAATTCAATACAAAATTTTACTTAATCAGAAATTATGTCCATAAACGAAAACCTGTCGCAGTCCACAGGAAAATTCAGAGAAAACATGGGAAAGAAATTAATAAAAGGAAGGTCACAGAAAGAAAAGTAAACAAAATAAATATGATCAAAAATTAGGAGTCGATTAGGAAAAGTAATCTGTGATTTGTGGACAGAAACTAAGGATTAGAGATCAAGTGGGGATGCCCGAATAGACAGGAAAAGCGGAGACCTGCACTAGGTCACTGGGCAGCAACTAAAGCGGATTTTACATAGAAACAGAAGTAACTGCATTTTGTATCAAAGCAGAAACCCTATAGTGTTTCAGATAAAAAAAAATCATGAAAATATCCCAAAATATTGGGTTGACAAAAACTCTAAAAAATGGGGGAAGATATGGGTTTTACCCCTACATGGGATAGTGCATGATTTACCAAGATAGTTATCATCCTCAGTCAAAGGTGACAACCAGGACCAAAATTGTGACATGATTAAAAGAATGCATTGCCTGACACAGGACACTCCAATGTTATTGTGCAATTGTCTATCATGTTTTGGGCAAGACGACTAAGCCTCACACCAGGTTCAAAGGCCATCCCTTCTCACAAATACTCTTTAGTAGTTGAATCTCAGACATTGCAGAGAAAGCTCATCCCTATAGGACTCCAGCGTGGGATCTTTACATTTTCCCGTAATTTTTTTAAAAATTTACGAAAAGGGGTAGATTTCAAACAAATTGCAGAGTATAGGTAAATTGTTTTTCGAAATATGACTTCTTTAGCCGTGTTTTAAAATACGATTTATCCATGATCGCAATTTATTTCAAATCTACCTATACTGTGTGATTTATTGCAAATCTATCCATTTCAGTAATATTTTCAGGAAAAAAGAAATAGAACCAAAATTATAAAAAAGACACTCCGGCTTGCTACCACTAACTGCACCCTTATAACTACATAAGCAGCATAACTGCAATTAGAGTGGGAAAAAGTGCAAAGTACACATCTAATGTTAGATAGAGAAAAGAATTCCACTTTTGGGAGGAGACATCCAGGTAGACTAAAATTAATCAATTTTAACCTGAAAAACACGGTATAGAACAAAACTTTGAAATCCATACCTCCAAATTTCTTATCATCTGCTGCCCAAAAGCATCATCAGGGAGGATCTGTTAAGAACGTACCATAAACGCAAACAAGATCCTACTTCATTCCCATGAAAATAGTAGTCGTAATAGAATATGAAATTATGAAGGCTTGTTACCTGCTCATAAAGAAAAAATATTGCTGTAGAAAACGTTTGAGAAGCCCAACCAACAATTCTACGACTAGAATCTGGATCCAAGTAGATCAGAACACATTCTGAAATTATAAAAGTTGGCAGACTGATGACAATAACAGAATGAATCAATTTATCATTCCTTGGTCATGAAAAATGTGAGAATTAACTAAAATTACAACTAAACTAAAATACATAATACACACAAAAATTCAAATTACATAAAAGAAAACAACAAATTACTAAATCAGTATCAAATCCCCCAGCATTAAAAGTAACACCTATTTATATCACAAGTTAGAAGCACAAAACTATAAAAAGAAAGTGAAAATTAAGAATTTTATGCCTGAACTTGGTTCCTTCTGGTCTTTTTCTCAAATAGATAATTGTATGATGTGCGAAGGGCCACAGCATTGCTTTCCAATTATAAAACTCAGAAGCATTATCTTCAAAGTCATTGCCAATTTTAAAACGTGTACATCATATATGCTCTTTGTACCCCCACACCCCCCCACCCCACAGTAGATGCTGGCCACTACTAACGAACTTTTATTGATATCAATGGCAAAGGCATTTAGAAATGTCACAAAGTTGTATGATAAAATACAATATTTCTCTCCAATTATTAAATTCAGAAGCATTGTCTTTCACAAAAATAACAACAGACAAAATTCATTAGAGAAGAAGAACAAAGTAATAGGACATTTTGTCAGCACAACACACTTCATAACCTTTTTTCTTTAAACTTAAGATTCCAAGAACTTTTTATTATTTTTAAAGGGGCTGATACCTTCAAACAAATTATAAATTATATTGTAATAGTAACAGAACTTCACAACTGTGACAGAGAGGCAAAGATGGAGCTGACTCCCAATACATACCTTGGATCCATAGCAGCAACAGATATAATATCATTTAATTGTTGTACATCACGCAAATCGGCAGGGACCAGTTTATATTGAGCACTGACCACTTCTCCTTTCTCTGGCAGAGAATGAGACATACACACATCAGATCAAATTAGAAGTAATCATGAATTTTAACTTTCAGTATTGATGTTACCAAAAATAACATAGAGATCTAATTAGACATACACGCATCCATGAATATTTTTTTATTGCAATTTTAATATAGAGATTTGAAGGGCCATAGAAATGTCTAGGGTTTGAAAGCTTTAAAGGGTGTGAATTTTATAACTCTTAATTTATATTGGCACTTCAGTACCACGTGCTACCACAAAAGAAAAGGACATCACCACAATAAGAGATAAAAATTATCAGAGATGTTACTTCCATATAAAGTATCATATTCAGCATTGCTTACCTCTTGATATGGTTGCTGTTTCACCAAGTTTATTCCTCAATTGACTGTGAGTCTCGATAAGGGCTGCCTTTTTACTAGTTACCTTGATTACAAATACAGTAGTGACAGTTAAAAACTTACAATTTAAAAAATATAAATCATTCTCTCTTCATTTTACAATTTGATATTAATTTAGTCAAAACAGACAGTATACAACATGAATGAGCTTTTAGACAAGATACCCGTGAACTCGACCCAAAGTCAACTAGAATATGTGTTGCATATAAACTAAAAATTTGAAAGGTATTCAAGTTTCTACCTCCTTAAAATCCACTTCGACATACAAATCCGGTGCTTTCCCCTCGTCCTGCATGAAACAATTTTTAAGTTATGACAACTATACATTAGCACAACACTAGTTCAGTGAAGCTAAGCAAACAGGTTGCCAGGTAAAAATGGAATTAATAATAATGAGTAACAAACTGCAACTTTTAACACATGGAGGCTACTGTAAAACAGCTTAAGCATCCAATGAAGTTGCATACAAATAAATTTTTGCATCTTGGATGTGCATGGGTGAAAGAAAGGATTCTTCTTCTTCACTACCGCACAACAATAACTCTATAATCAAAACAACAAAGTTATTAAAAGTATAGGAAACACAGAAGCTTTAAGATGCTCATACAACAGATTAAGTTTGGTACAAATAATGTATTTTTTGCACACATATTACTATATCATAATTGAAATAATATACATTAAATATTAGGTGAAACATGACATCATTTTACAATATGTGCAGCACTTCAGCAACCCTGTCCAAAATACTTTTGCAGCCATCAGAACAAAACTAGAAAAAAACAGAGAGCATGAAAAGAAACAGAAGGAAAAGACTAAGAGATGGGCACGGAGAATTCACAAGGCATGGATAGACTATAGAATATTGCATAAATATTCTTTTATTAGAATATTCGGCCACTCATTAATTCAAATTATACGGAAAAGACAAGTCCAAAGGCCTTGATTTATTAACAGTTAATTAGTGATTTAAATATTAATTTATCCATATTCATATTGTTCCTCATTCATCGTCTATTTTTTTTTCTCTAAATACACTGGTATAACTAACCTACACAGTTCTGAAAGGAAAATACATTCCACACAAAAAAGAACGAAAAAAATATTCAGCCAAAACAAATCTGTGGCATGAGAACTCAAGGTTAAAAATAACTCATGCTCACATCGTCCGTGTCTTGTGTAAGTAAAGTACAACATTCAGTCTTATAGATTGAGCTCGCAAAAGCAGAAGGTAATTATTATAAGCACTTGGGGAACCCACCATTAAAAGCTAGCAAGTTAGCATAAGAGCACCAACAAGAATTAAATCTAAAGAGCCTTCACGTCCTTTAAAACACAAAGTACAAAAAATCGCCAATATTTAAGTGCAAAAGCATTGGATCAATATTAGTTCAATCCAAACCATGACTTAACCCTCAAGGCACCAAAAGGATAGATAACCTATAATTTAAAAGTCAGAACCTGATAAACTTTTACGTACAACATGCACAGTACAAATAACAAGGAAAGCCAGGCACCTGCAACTGAAAATACATTGTGTCAAAGCCTGCTCCAAGTGATAATATCTGCTTCTTTATTGGGGCATCTCCATCTGTCTTCTTCTCAACATCAAGAAACTGATAGAGAAGTTTCCTAATAGCAGCCCAACGAGCAAAGTAACCTTCATACTCAAACAATTAATAAAGTAATAACTTGAAGGATGGTTACTTAAACAAGTAAATTACTTACAGAAGCTAAATCCTACCACGATTAATAATTGGGGATCTCCTCACAGGTCTTCTCACAAATAAATGAACATAATCATCTTTCATGTAGCCCTTTTTTACACATGACCTACAGCCAGTTTGTCGAGAGCAAATATTCAATATTTAAGAATAATAACAACTATAATTCATCTGAACTCAGATGAAAACTGAATACAAGATGAAAATGTATGACTAAAAATGGGTGAGAATAATACCAACATAATTGGAACCAACGTTACATGGATTTTAATAATGTTTGTGATATGGGGCAGGACTTTTTCCAGTACACCGAAAGGATGGATAGATCTAATCATATTGCTATTATGGATCAAAGTCCATTTAAAATTTAGACCCATTTTTCAATTTTGAAACCCATAGCACATATATTTTCAATTGTTTTTCTATAATATTTTTTAAAAAGTAGATGACTGACTTCTTATACACATAGTTTCAAACTCTACACAGTTTCTACTCCGGTCTGAGTGGGACAGCAGATTTAAATATTAAACTTCTACAATATTTGAAAAACAATAAATAAATAACACTTTAGGTAACCATAATATTATATCATTCAAAATTAAACCAAGCTGTTATCAATAAGAATTCAGATGGTCTGACATAATAGCATTTGAAAATAAAATAAACAGAGAAAATATGCGTTTCATTGTGTTTGTTTCATAATATAAATTTCACACTCACTCCAACAAAAGTAATTTATCCATCCAGTGCTTCCTCAAAACCATGTCATGAATAAATAACATTCTCTTTACATGCAATACATTGTTATATTTCATCAAAAATCCAAAGCAGTTTCCATAACCACAGAATTCCAATACTGAGACAAGATTTTCCTTCATTAGTGCTTATGCCATAGGGAACATGTAACTTAACCTCCTGGAATATTCATTTTCACAGGTAAAAATACAACTTTTCAATTGCATGACCCCTTGACAAGCCATCTTTAAAAGAAAGCTCCAGATAAGGTAAAACTACCGTAGATTGGTATAAATTAAAAATTTAGAACGAGTAAATGACCTAAAAAGACAAAGTCACCAATTATGAGAACGAAGCATTTCCCATACACTAAACAAAAAAATTAAATATCTCATTTTCTTTAGAAAGCCACTTAAGAGGACCTGCAGATTCATACTGATAGGACAGTGTCTTACAAAAAGGGGTATATAACTTATAACCAGTATCTAACTATTGCCTATATTGCATGTCAACAAACATTGCAGCTTCTAGACAAACCTAGGCCCTGTTTGGATAAATTCACCATGAGCGCATGCCAACAAACACTGCAGCTTCCAGATATAGGCTCTGTTTGGATAAATTGTACATAAGCACATGCAGGAGAAGAAAATAAGACAGCAAAATGCAATGAGCTACCTCAATAACACTTAACTTCTGTTAAAGTTCTCTCGCCAACTTCTCCAAAAAATTTGAGGTGTAAAAGTTCATTTTAGCTTGTAAAGGAAGCTCAATTCATTTTTTTTTTTCTTACTTTCTTCTCCCATTAGTAGTTTTCACGAAAATTTTATCCAAACATAACCCTATTCCTAATCTACTAAAACGGGGAAAAAAAAAAAAAGGTATTGAAATAATGAACAAAAAACATGAAAGAAAAAACTCAATAATGCTATTCCCTAATCCCTATAATGGAGAAGAATGAAAATCCCAAATAGTTAATCAGTAAACTAAAAAGGCAAAAAAAAAAAAAACATCATAGTTGAATTCGGAACAACAACAATTGCATTATCCCAAATGCAGTGCAAGAAAAATTCCAATGTGTAATTATTAATTGAAGAGGTGCCTTACAATTTACTGGCGGATGCGTCATCGTTGGTGGCTTGCACCGCCGCATTGTTGCGTGAATCGACCACCGTGTCTGTCATCGTTTTTTGATAAAGCTAAATCTCCGGTTAGGTTATGCCTGAAAATGAGAACACAGAAAGTGGTATCTGGGTAGAAAAATAAATAAATATTGATGATTGCTTAATGATTTTTTTTTTTCTTTAAAATCTTTTTATTATTATTTATACTTAATTAAAAACCTAATATTTTCCCTTAAAACAAGTTTTTTTTTAAGTGATTTAAGTAGCGTTTTCATCAATAACGTAACTTGACTTATATGATATTTTTTTAGAGAAAAATAAAACAAAAATATTATTGGAAAAATACTAACAAAAAATACAGACAAAAATATATTTAAATATATATATCATAATCCGTGTTTAAAAATTATGAAATACCTATTGTAGTTTTTATAATTTTTTAACCATTTCTCGATTTTTCACATTATTTTTATATTTCCAATCAAATATCTTTAATTTATTATTTATTTTCATTCTACCTATTTTTACATCTCTTATATCAACAAAACATTATGGGTTAGTAATTATTAAACAAAAATAAGCCTTTGTTCCTAATAAATTTTAAATTTTCATTTTGCTCCTCCATAGGAAAAATTATCGTTTTAGTTTCTATAAAGAAAATTCTTTATGTTTTGCAATTTACATTATTTCGTAGTATTTTTTAAAAACAAGTTTTTGGTTCTTAACATATTTGGGAATTTTATTTTTATTTTTTCTCAATGATTTTTTTTCAATGTTTTGATTTCCATAGAATTTCTAATTAAGTAATCACTTTTCATATATAAAACAATCAACCTCTAACTACAATTATCTCAATAGTAAAATAACTCTGCCATTAAATTGTTTATTAAATAAGAATTTACATCTTAGGACATATATTACTTTTTTAGGTTTATCTCAAATACTGACAATAATATTCTTTGTTTTTTCTCACCGTTATAAAGGATAAATGTAACTTTAAATTCTTGTGTTTGTTTTTGTTGCAGGACTTTTGTCAATCTTATTTTTCATAGAAATCTTCCATATATAAAACTCAAGAAAAAAATAGTTATTATAAGTATTTTAAAATAGTTATTATAAGTACTTTTTAGCTATTTTGATCGAAAAGACTTTTTCTTTATGCATTTATCCAAGTTCAAGCTAGAAGAAACTTAAATGTAAGATGTGCATATTTAAATGTGATCTTCCTCTTTAAGTAAAATCCAAAAATTAACAAGACTAAACAAGCCTCAACCAAAATGTTTTTTTTTTCAAAATTGAATAAAAGATACGGCACTATACAAGGCAAATAAAGGTCATAGTTGACAAGGAGCGTATGTAGGATGGTTAATGGTATAGAGCAACTTTAACATGTCTTCCAAGAGATTTTTAATAGAGATGTGTACTATTGAGATCTTCTTGTTTAACGTAAGACAATGATTTTCTCTTCAAACACAAAATAAGCATAAAGAATCTTTTGTGAAGACTGTTATCTTAAAAACTATGTTCATATTATCTGATTGAAACATTCGCTTCTCGGATAAAGCAAAGACGACACATGTGTTGCTTGTATCTGATCACTAAATGAAGCACTTATGTTTATTGTTGATGCTAAGAAAAGTCTTGTATTTGTCAAATGAAACATTTTCATGTTTTTAACTTGGTTGTTTAAGCTCTTAATCAAAATAATTTATGGTTTGTTGAATTTTTATAATGCATTGAAGCATGCTTTGAATCCAATTCCAAAGTTGAAAATCACAGTACACTTAGAGAACAAACAAATGTATAGTAGATTCTTAAAATTTCATACCAAGATTATATATAAAACATATATGAATACAAATTTTATGCAAAATACAATACAAAGACAATCTATTTAAAATTAACTTCCAAACCACCAAATATATAGTCAAAGGAATACAAGTTGCCCAAATTTTATCCAATCTAGAATTAGCTTTCACTCTCGTATGACAAAATTGTTTTGCAATTTATTGAGAAAGAATACCATTAGTATAATTAGTCCATACCACTTTATATTTACTATTATTTAGAGTATAATCCTCTAAAGAACCTTGTAACCAACACAAAACCATGCTAATGGAATAGAAGAGAAACCAATCCCCTTCCAAATATTAGCCACCTTAGCTGAGTTGGATAGCCACACAAATTGGGATCTATACTAAATTGACCAAAGATGTACTACAACACCAAACATCATTCCATAAATTAATAGTCTTACTATTTTCAAGCATTTGGTCAAAGGTTTTATACTAGATCGAATCATGGAAAAAGTATGCCTATCTCTCACAATATTAAATTCATTAACAACTAAACAACCCAAATCCATAAACTAAAAGAAAATTTCAAGTTAATCTAATAGACGAGGCCTAATTCTCTTCTCTTAAACTAATCACACCAAGACCACCTTCAGATTTAGGACTACATATCATTTTTCGATTAATCATAGCTAACCTCTTAAAACATAATCTCTAACTAAAACAAAATCTTGAATCTATTCGTTATTTTCATTCATAAGAACAATCAACCATTAACAAAAATGAAACTCAATGATTCTATTAATGATAGAATTAACTAATCAAATTAGGCCCGTCATACTTAACATTGCACCTTTCTATTTTTGAATATTCATCTTGATTTTCTCTATGTTAGGCTTAAAAAACTTCTCTTTAAGAATACCATTAAAAATTTGAACTTCCAGTTAAGAAAAAGGTTGAGTTCCTCTAATATATTCAAAGAAGAAAAAATATGTTGAACCAAAAAGGAAGAAGTCTTAAGTGTCACATAAAAGTAACTTTTCTATCTTTTATTCCACTGATTTGAGGTAGTCCGATAAAAATCCAACAATTTAGTAATACTTCTTAGTTCTTATTGTCTTAAAAAAAAACATAACATTATATACATACAAATACGTGAGAAATGAGAAATACCTTTTAAATAAGATCAATTCTACCATTCTTTATCAAATTTAGTAAATTTCTAAAAAGCCAATCTTTAGTAAGACAAATTCCTCTATCTAACATTCCTGCTACAAAAGAACTAGCCAATTGTATTTTCATTCATAGTAATAAACAACTTAGTTAAATATTGTAAATCCAATTACAAAACCTAATTAAAATCAAGATTTTCATTTTAACAATAATCTTTCTCTTGAGTGAGAACTACACTTAATTAAAACCTAACATTTTAGAAATAATTTCTATTTCTAGTTTTATTCCTTTTACATACCACTACTTAACTCAAGTTTTTTGACAATGTATTGAATTTGATTATAATAAAACTTTCATTAATGATAAAATTAACTACATTCACTTTTACTATTTAGAAATTTTACACCAATCAAATAAAATATTCTACATCAATTAGTTGGATAATATTAATACAAACAATGTAAAAGATATTTTGTTTATATTTTCATTTTATAATTATTTTCTAGATTCGTTTCTACGTTTGTTAGAGCAATTGTTTTGTATGACCATGAATTATCTCACTCAAGTGATGTCAATTTTTATTTAAATAAGATTTTTTTTTCTAAACTCTTTATTGAAATGAAACTAAAAAAAAGAAAAAAATTATAATAAAAAGAATTAATATAAAGTTAATTAAAAAATAATAATCTTATAAAAATGATAAGCATCTAAATAATTGCTCAATTTAATATTATATATATTTTACATTTATTACTCAACAAAATTTCAATATACTAGGAGAAGGTAAAATTTTAAGATAGGAGGTAAGCGAAAAAATTTATCTGCAACAGCACTCAAGATGAGAAAGGGGAAAAAAAGTTTGATTTTACATTTGGGACGAGGAAGAAGAATAAAAGAAAAAACAAGCAGGAAGCAAAAGCTGAGTTATATGAAAGAAAAAAAAAACAAAAATACTATTTTCACCCATGAAATCACTAAGCACATTTACCTTGCTGAGTTTATTTCTGATAAGCATAAGTCAAGATCCAAATCATTTTTACTACATGCACCACCAAATTTCTCTTTGTACTCCTAACTTAGAAACACAATTATCATCCTTCATCTAATTCTAAAACTAATCCACATATATCACGTTGATATCTTTAATACATAATTAAGTAAACTAAAATTTTAATATAAATTAAATTTAATTATTACTTTTTATTTTATCTCACACACAAGTTCTGACGAATTCCATCAGTTTTTTTATAATATAGTAAAACAAAAAATATAACATGGATTACAGCAATGTTTTCGTCGAGCGAATTATTATTTTATCTTCTAGGTAATTTATTACATACACATAAGCTATTGATTAAATTTAATTTTTGTACAAATGAAAACACTAATTATTATTTTTATAAGTACAATATCACATATCATCTTCGAATTTAATTTAAATTAAACAAAAAATACCCTTTTATAAAAATAAATATTTTCAATAATTTTCGATAAAAGGTGGAGAAAAACCTCAAGTACAGGTGAAAGTTTATCCACATTTCCCCTTTTTTTTTTTTCAATTAGTTATTATTAAACCTAATCAATAAAATATAATTCAATCTCATCGAAAATAACTGGATTAATTTAATTATTTCCCAACTATTTTTTATTTAACCTCATCAATAGAGAATAATTCAATTTCATCCAAAATAATAATATTAATTTAATTTCTCCTGCTATATAAGGGCCTGCACTGTCACAGAAACATAGTAGTTTCTCTCTTCGGAGACACATCATTCATCACCAGTTCGAGACTAAGGTCTATCTCAGTTTCCCAAAAACTCTCTAAATTACAAAAATCTTCCAATCCTCAATCGAAACCCTAATCCTGAAACCCTCGATTTCCCCCTCAATTGAATTGTTTTTGCCCTTCTGAAAAAACCCTAGTTCGTTCCTCGCTCTTCAAGATGGACATCGAGCAGAGGCAATCGGAGCTCATCGACCACTTCGTCAAGCGAGCTTCCGGGGTCTCCGACGCCGCTGCACTCGCCTCCGTCCTCGTCGAAGCCACTTCTCACCCTTCGCTCTTTGCTTTCTCTGAGATTCTCGCTCTGCCCAATCTTCTTCAGGTTCCTCTTGTCTCACTCTCTCGGCGTTTCTTCTTGTTTTACCCCAATTTTGTTGTTGGTTTTCTTTTTTAAGTATTTTATTTATGAATTGTCTTGTTTACTATCCAAAGTGACTGTTTATTGTACAGGGAAAGGGAAAAGTATTGGTTTCTTCAAAATTATCTTTCTTTTCTGAATATTATTTTATGGTGTTTGCGTTTGCTGTGATTATTTCTGGGGTGCTGTGAAATTATCATGTTCGTGGTAGACTTTTTTTTTTTTTTTTAATTATATTTTTTTTAAATTTTTTTTTTTTTTTAAATGTTTTTTTTTTTTAAATTTATTTTTTATATTTTTTGTTTTTTTTAAAAATTTAATTTTCTTGGATCTTTTTTTATTTTTTTTTA
>Ga0099825_1004769_pt1 | contig 17664 bp, 7 predicted proteins | sample SiratroredBW_FD_76838 | JGI IMG/M metagenome (GOLD analysis project Ga0099825, IMG submission 76838) | Root nodule microbial communities of legume samples collected from California, USA - Siratro red BW | ecosystem: Host-associated > Plants > Roots > Nodule | place: USA: California | collected...
ATAAAAAAAATTAATTTTTTTTTTTTTTTTTTTTTTTTTTTTTTTCTGGTTTGTAATTGAAGGTGGTGACTCATTTGAAAATAAGACCCGTTGGATAGTTGATGTACGGGATCTAGTTGATGCAATACTTTTGGTGTATGCGAAGCATGGGGAAGAACGGAGATACATATGTAGTGGACATACCATCAAGACAAGGGATTTGATAGAGAAACTAAAGAGTATATATCCCAGCTACAACTACCCTTCGAAGTAAGATTCAGTTTGCCTTGATTTATAATTCAAAGGAAAATTGTAGTATTAAGCTAAGTATCAACCCAAATACCCTTATTTTGGATTTGATGCACCTGTATAAAAATCTTATTATTATGAACCCTACTGCTTCTTGTGTTTGACCTGAATTCTTAATTTAAGTATTATTATTGATAATTTCTTATTTTATTGGTATGTATAAATCATTTAACTAATATTAAAACATATGAGATATGCAAGATATAGAAGAGGGATTTATTTTTAACAGAAAACTAAAAGATAAATAATAGCAACAAAATCTTTGAATCCGATTATCTGATACTGGATTAAATTTTGTGAAATCCACTAATGGATGTGTGTTCTTTAGTATGCCAACATGAATCTCACCAAATAGCAAGTGTGTTGTTGCTTACATTCTTCAACTAAAAATATTCATTAATTACTGAGTACATGTAAAGTAGTTTACTTTGTTCAGCCAGTTGTTGTGAGTATAAATACTTGTACTGTCAAATTGTTTTGAGCCCTGAGAAAGACAGTGAAATTTTTAGTAATGTTGCGACCATTATAAGTTTGCAACTTTATCCACACAAAAATTGAAGGGCTTGCACTTCTGTTGCAAAAAAATTGTTAGGAAAATCAATCCAAATTTCCAAACAATTAATGAAAGTAAAATAGGTGCACGTTTGGAGAATTCACTACCTAGGTTAGGAGAAAGATAGAATAATCAATGTCCACTATGGAGCAAGATTTATTCCTATATAAAGGGATGATGTATAAAAAGAAGATACATCCAATCTGGAGAGAGAGGGGTCAGCACCTAAGAGAGATGAGGTGGTTTTGTAATGAGGAGGATTTCTCAAGCTTGTTCATAAAACTTGTAATGAGAAAGAGTTTCTCAAGGTTGCTCGATATAATGAAATATTTTTAGACAGTGTTGTGGACGTAGGCAAGAGAAGTCAAACCGCTTAAACTCATGCTTTTTTGCTATTTTTCATCTATGGCGGCGTTTTATGTGTCCCATACATTTGGTCGTCATTATGCGAAGATGGGAGATTTTTCCCCAACAAATTGCATTAACTAGTGAGAGGGGAAGTTGTATTGTAATGTTTACGAATTCTTAATTCTTATCCCTTGATGTAGACGTGTTAGGTTGAACTACATTAAATTTGAATGATTTTATGATGCTTTCTTTGATTGCTGCTAGTGTTAAGCAAGTGCACCAAGAAGGGGATGAGTTGTTACCCATAAAGTAGCTTATATACTATGAATTTAATGACTATATGTTGCTGGTATAAAATAGTTTTACGTCGTTATAATTACAAATTATTGTTGATTATTATTGAAAGAGATAGAAAACTGTTTCAAGATTGGGTAGATAGCCTATTTTTTCATGTACTATTTTGTTGTTACATGCTTAACTACAAGCTTCATTTCCGGCAGCTTTACTGAGGTGGATGATTACTTAACATTCAGCTCAGAAAAACTGGAAAGGTTAGGTTGGAAATACAGGCCGCTGGAGGAAACACTCATTGATTCTATTGAGAGCTATCGAGAGGCCGGCCTCCTGCAATCCCAATAAATTTCACTTTTTTTTATATATCCATTGTTCTGGATTATCACTCTACTGTTCAAGTTTCTGAGACAAGTCTGAGGAACTACAGTTTCAATATTTGCAAGTTTGCTTTGACTTCCAGACAAGTATTCCGAAAGTTATCATGAAAATCATTTATAGTTGATTATTGATGGAAAAGTTTTACATAATATCCCTGTTACATTCTTTCAAACTTCTATATTCATGGTGGTTAATGTTATCATAGGTTATACTTTTTAAAATAATATATATATATATATATATATATATAGAGAGAGAGAGAGAGAGAGAGAGAGAGAGATAGAGAGAGAGAGAGAGAGAGAGATAGATAGATATAGTATGTGTGGTTAGTATAGATGTTTGTAAATATTTTTCAGCAAATAAGGAGAAATGAAAGAAATTCTTATTGATATATTTTCTGATGATTGCAGTTTTTGAATTTGGTGAAACATCCTTAATTTTTAATTTGATTTGTTTATTTTTATTAAAGTTTCACTCACCAATAGAGTAATGAGGAGTTCTAAGTTAAGATTTTAAGTATATTAATATTGATTAAGTTTAAGTTTATTTATAGTGAATTCATTTATTCAATAAAAGTAAACAAGTGATATAATGAACAATTAAAAGAAAAATACATGTTTTTATAATTTTATTTGATGATTTATACAATTAATTTTGCTATATCACAATCATATATTGAATTTGAATTATAAATATCATGTAAAATCGAAATTGTATGGATAATACGATTCTTTTCAAAGTTTGTTAACTTTTACCATTTTATTTTAAAAAGATATTGAGTTAGTGATGAAGGATAAATGATTAATATAATTTGGAGTTCCAATCTAATTGAACTTAGATGCTATACGAAGATTATTTTTTTTTCTTTTACGTAACTTTTGTTTTGCTCATTGATTTTGTTTTACTGTTTTATATTGAGCTTGTCATTCACTCCTAACCACTAAATTTTAGGTTATTTAGAGTTTAAAAAAAGGTGAAAAGTATAAAAAAATAATAAAAAGTTTACCAGTAAAATAGTTGAGTTATAAAAAATCGAAGTCAGACAATTACACAAAAACAGAATCAGATTTAAAAATACAAAAAATAAAAATTATAACACATTCATTGGAAGGTGTATAAAAGGGGAAATCGAAAATAATGATAACAATTCATTCAAATGACAGTGGGGTGAAGAAGGAAATGGAAGAAAAGAATTTTATTTTTAAGAAGCGTCTGAAATCAAGTAAGACAAAAGAAATCAGAAAAGTTCGTTTCGAATATTGTAATAAATGTTTTGCTTTGTTTGTATCAAAAGAATTTTATTTTCAAAAAGGGCCCGAAATCAACTAAGTATAACAAATCCGAAAGTTTTGAATATTGTAATAAATGTTTTCCTTTGTTTATATGATCTTTTTCTTCTGCTTTTGAGAACTCGAAAAGAAGAATTTTATCGCCAGTCCGAAATCAAGTAAGAAAAACGAAATTGGGAGAATCCGTTTTGAATATTTTAATGGGTTAAATGAATAATTTAATGCTTATATAATTGAAAACTTTATTACTATGCTTTTTCATAATTAAAATGCTTAATATGTATATTTATAAATCTTGTTCACTGTATAAAAAAAACATATTTTTTATTTAATTACTTTATATAAATTTTGTTCACATGCAACTTTTTTTTTCGTAACCATTCTTTAATTCAAATTAGTTTCACATTTATTTCCTTAATGATAATTAATTTCAATTATTACATATTCATCAAAATTTCCAAAACCACTGGAGCAAGAGAGATAATTAATCACCTTAAAATCATGTAATAGTTAACTATTTTAATTAATCAATTAATCAGTAATTAAAATAGTACAGTACAATTTCAACCATTCAACTAAAATCATATTTTTTTTTCAGGATTTCACATAATTTTAAATTAAGTTGTACAATAATGACAATATTTATTCACAATGATATGGAGCAATCCTTTCACCATGATTTACCTCAAATGGACAAAGAAAAAAAAATACACCATTTTAAAAATTTCACAAAAAAGTTATACTAATTTGGAAAATTTGTCTTTCTTTTCTGATGTACCATTTACTTTCTTAATTGAGTATGAGTTTCAATTTCAATCAAAATAAAACCACCACCAAATTAATGTTAATGTAATTAAAATTTAAAACAAATTTCAAACTCAACCAAGATTTAAGAGTATTTTTTGTTGCATTGTTTATATTATTGATTGGATTGAATTGTATTTCAATTTGGATTAAAATAAAACTAAACAAAACTATTTTAGTGTATATCTTTTTCATATATAATATCTATAAAATGATTTATTTTATTTCTTTTACTTTTTTTTAAATAAAAATGTATTATATATATTATTTAAATAAAATTCATATATATAATAAGGATGTTCGGAGAGATTTGTGTATTGATCATAACTAAAAGAGTATGATGAACCACTGCTTCTTCTGTTTTATGAACCTCCGATGATCCTTCCTTCTCACCGTCCTCGAGACTCAAGCTTGAAAATCCAATGCCCATCCCCAAATCGCTATACATGAACAAACTGGCAAGAAATTGTTTCACAAAACACTATCATCTTTAATATTTTTATTTTTTTCAGTGGAAATGCTAAGATTACAATATATTGTACATCTTTTTTTTTAAAACAACCCTGGAAAGCAACAAATTGTAAAAGGGTGAAATTAAACAATCTGTTCCCAACATAAATGTTACATGCCTCAACTTTTTCCTCAAACACCAAAAATCAACAGACAAAAAGAATCACACACAGCACAGTCACAACTTGCCACCTATCTCAAAAATGCTATTAAAAGTTCAATGATACAAAATTTTTTTTGTCTCTTCTCCTTATTTTTCCTTTTTCTTTGTAGTGGAATTTGTTAAAGTAGCAATTCTCTTAACACACATGATTTTAACACTCTACCAAACAAGATGGTGTCCACATTTCACAATGAGTTTCCTCAGCTTCATATCAGCAATAAGCATCAACATCAGAAGGTGTAGCTATTGTTCTCAATGATGGTTTTGAAAACTCCAACCAAGCAACAAAATCATCACTCACCAACCTACAATTCTTTAGATTCAACTCTTTCAATCTTCTGCAGTTTTCTACTACTTCCACTACACCCTTATCTGTAACATACCAGCAACTTTGGATGTCCAAAAGTAGTAGTCCACTACACCACTTTGAGATTATAGAGAGAGTTTCATCCTCAATTTTTGACCCTGACAAGTTCAACACCTCCAAGTTGGAAACTTCAAAGTCTATCTCAAGCACTTCCATTCCTGTATTAGCCAGGTTCAAATGCCTTATTTCACTGCATCTCTTCAAAACCTCAACAACACCTTCACCAGAAACACCCTCACAACTGATTAAGTCAAGAAGCTGCAAACTAGGACAAATGGAAACAAATTTTATCAAACTTGCATCACTCAGCAAAACATTATCACCCAGATACACTTTTTTCACTTCAAGGTTGACAACAAAATCCCTCACTGAATCTTCTTCCCCTTCCACCCCAAGATATGTCCTCTCCATTTTGATCTCACTTAGCAAAGGACAGTTTCTTGTGAGGATGAAAAATGTTGAATTGGTCAGCTGGCAACAACCACTGAGGTTTATAGTAGTTAGGCTAAGAAGAAATGCAGATAACTTGCTGATACATTGATCAGTCAAAAAATCAACTTTCCGAAGATCCAAACATTGAACAGATTGGCATGTGGATAACACATAAGAGATTCCTGAAAATGTACAATTGCAACAGTCTTGGAGGATAAGCTTCTTTAGCAGAAGACCTCCACCTTCTGCAACCGCAAAGAGAAACTCATCCGAGATAACAGAATTCGACAGATCAACAGCAGTTAACCTTTTCAAACTCTTGAATGAATCAATCAAATTCAAATCAATGGGGGTGAGTGTTAAACCTGGTCCATGTATTCTTTTCTTTTCAATGTTAAAGGAAATGGAGCTCAAACCGGGTCTGAGGCGGATCGCAGAGGCAATGCCTATTTGAGTGATCTTAAAACAAATGAAGAATGAAATCTCTTCCAATGACAAACAGTTTTGGCAAAGAGAGAACAAGGATTTATCAGTGATCAAGTGATTACCAGAGATATTAATCTTGCGAAGATTCTCAAGCACAGAAGACAGCCTCAGTACCCCGAAATCAGATACTTGAGAATTCAGTGGGAAGCTTATGTCAAGCTCTTCAAGAAATGGGAAACAATAAGCTATGATTACCAGATGGCTATCACGAAGAGAGCCAATGTTTGAGCAGATCAGAACCCTCAAAGTTTTCATCTTTGAGCCAAGTTCTCGCAACCCATCAACAGGAAGTGTTCTCTGGTTGGATAGATTGATCAAATGAAGGTCCAACCCAGATTGTGAAATTTGATGAAGCAAGCCTTCATGTGGGTTATTCAAGAGACTGAGGTCTAAGATTTTGAGCCTTGGAAACCTCAGGAACAACCGAGGAAGGAGTGGAGTGGTTGGATCATACACTGTGAGAGAGAATAGAAGCCTATTTGTGATGGAAAGAAACTGCTTGCAAACCATAGATAGAGACTCCAAATGATGGCCAAAGCCAAGGAATCTGAACACTGATTCCCAACATTCTTCAGGAAAATCTTTCACAGGCATCTTTTGTATTCTATCTTTCAAGAACAAGAACAAGTTTAAGATGAAGGGGTGGTTCAAGTGATCATCATCAAGTCATATACGTTAATGGCTCCCTGATTTAACAACAAACCAACCCAAATCAGAGGTTATTTATTTAACAAGTTGAAAAGTGTGAGGTATAGGATTTGGTAATCAAGGTGACAAAATGAAGCTCTTGATTCTTAAAGAAGCCTCCTTCTTTTTTGTATTTGACTAGTGCTGGTCCTAATGATGAAGCTCTCTACAAAGTCTTTTGCTTGTTTGGCTGGCATGCTATGGTGATCTGTAGTTTTCACTTTTGAGGCTTTTACTTTTCGCACATCTTTTTTCATTCAACAAACAGATACTGGTCACTCCTTATATATTTTTTTTTATAGGAACAATCTTATCATCACTGTTGGACTAAGATTATGGCCTATTACATTATGTTGTGTGAATAGTTTTCTTGAATATTTTCATTGTACAGAGAAATTACTTTCTCATGCAACAGAAGAAAAAAATTACTGTGTTATGGCAATGAAATTTGTATGAAAGTGCAGCGCACTACTTCCTTGAATACAAGGTATTCAACTCAGCATACCATGACTACTTAAATGATGCATGCATAATGCACATTCACAGTCTATGGTCTTCTTATTCATTTTGATGCCATTTAATAATATTGGTCATAAGTTATGATCTCCATTTGAATAATTGTAGCTGGCAAAGATAATAATTATGTATCTATTTAAGAGTTTTGAGGAGTGTAGTGTAAGCACACACAGAAGTTTAGGTCAGGATTTTCACCTTTCTTCACAAGTGGCAAAATGGACTCTAATATTTTTTTAGTAAATTCTAGATATCTTTCAACAGAAAGTTTAAAGTTAATTTCACTGAAGATGTATATAAGGATTTGAGTTTTTTTAATAATATATATATATATATATATATATATATATATATATATATATATATATAAGTATAGATTAAAAAAAATCAAATATCTATCAATATTTTACAATTTGACAAGAATTCCAATTTAACAACCAGAAAAATATTACTTTGTTAGACAAATAGGACCAGACCATTCAGCTGCTTAATTACCATCATGAAAATTTATTATTGTTCTGAATTGCATTTAGAATTTATTGAGATTTACTGCACACTTACACATGTTTAGGGTAAGTCACATTAATGTCTTTAAAATCAAGTTATTTAATGAGAGAATATTGATGATGTCATTCTTCATTTTTCTTAATGTTTCTGGTATTAGGTCAATTTAGGCGATTCAAATTAAATTAGCCAAGTTTACTTTTGGATAATGGGATTAAACTTTTTTAAGCACTAAAGAATTAGAGATTATTGGAATGAATTTTATCTTTTCAATATTGTTTTATTATTCACATTCAAAAGTTACTTTTCAGAATAATTTATATTTTCATTATGGTTATTCAAGCTGACTTGCCAACTAGTGATAAAAAAAAAAAAAAATACTCTGACTGAGTCCAACAAAAACCTAATTCATTTAAAACAAATGAGGCGGTGTGTTATAGATAAAGATAGGAGAGCTGATATGTAAAAAATTAAAAGTTTCTAGGGTTTCAAACATTAAAAAAAATGTTATTTTAGGTGAGTTGTAATTGTAAATTATATTATTTATTTTATCTTTAGTTTTAAAATGAAAGAAATTGTTTAGATAAAGTATAAACATTAAAAAAACAAATAACACTCAGGTCCAACTACTTACAACGTCTGCTATTCACACCTTATAATAAAGAAGATGATTACAAAATTATAAGAACAAATACAAAAAAAGAAAAACTTACAAAGCACACAATTAGACATAATCATACCTAAACTTGTGATCAAAGAGACAAATACAATGAAATTAAAACAACTAATGTTGATATATACTACTATTTCCACCTTGAAACCCTCCTCTTCATCTTCTATCTTCTTCATCCAACTTCTTCCCATTTATACACCTTTTATAGTGTCAATTTCTCAGCAAAAAATTCTCCATTTCAGACTTCATTACAGAGCTATAACAACACACTACAAGCTAACAATGCAGCCATGACGCAAGAGGAGTTCCCTCTGGCCACCACTAAGATCAAAACTTGGAGGGGCCATTATCCTTCTCAATGATGGCCTTGAAAATACCATCCAAGCAACAACACTAGCTTCCACTTCACAACAACACACCAAATTAATCTCCCTCAATCGCCTGCACTTCTCCACCACTTCCCTAACTCCCTTGGCTGTGACACCACAGCAATTTTCCAAGTCCAAATGCACCAACCAACGACAACACTTTGCGATCACACAAAGCATTTCATCATCAACTCCTGATCGTGACAAGTTCAACTCCTCTAGTCTTGGAACTTCAAAGTCCAACCCTGTTAACTTCACTCCTGAACAAAAGGCCAAGCTCAAATTCCTAACCTCACCACACCTCCTTAGAACCTCCACAACACCTTCAGATATGCCACAGCAAGAACTCAAATCAAGCACCTCCAAACTGGGGCAAGCAGAAGCAATCTTTTCAACACTTTCATCCCTCAACCAGGAATTGCTTCCCAGATAAAGAGACTTCACTCCACCATTCACAACACCATTCAAAACCTCATCACCAACCCTCTTCTTCCCAACATCTGTTCCCTCCATTTTGATCTCATTCAACAAAGGACACTTCCTAATGAGTGCTAACAAAGCTAACTCAGTTAACATCCTACAACCACTAACATTTACAGACACCAAATTCCCAAGAAACTCACACAACTCTTCCACGCGCTGATCACACAGAAACTCAGCGTTTTGAAGATCTAAATGCTCCACAGACTGACACGTGGACAACAAGCACAACACTCCAACGTAACTATAGTTACAACAACCTTGTAAAACAAGCTTCTTCAAAGGAATCCCTTCTTCCGCAATACACAATAGCAACTCGTCAGAGATAGAAGAACACGACAAATCGAGACAAGTCAAGCCCTTTAGACCCACCAACGCAGTGATGAAATCGGAAGTCGCATAGGGTCTGGCAATGTCACCCTTCTTTGTTCCGCACCCGAAGTTGCTAACGCACAAAGAACGCAAACACGGTCTTTCACGAATCGCGGAAGCGATGCCGCGTTGCGTGATGAAGTGGCACTCGAAGATCATGATTTCCTCGAGAAGCTCACAGTTTTTGCAGAGACTGATAATGGAAGGGTCGTTGATGAAGAAGTTGCCGGAGAGGTTGACGCTACGGAGCTTGGGGAGGGCCAAAGAGAGAGCCTTTACGCCGAAATCGGAAACTGGGCCGGCGGAATTATCGCTGTTTTCGGGAAAACTGAGGTCGAGGTGTTCGAGGAAAGGGAAACAGTCAGCGATTAGAAGGAGATCGGCGTTTCGGAGAAAACCCATGTGGGAGCAGGTCAGGGACTTCAAAGTTGGGATCTTTTTGGCGAACGCGCGCAACCCATTTGAGGGGAGGGAGGGGTGGCCGGAGAGATTGAGGGATTGGAGGGGTAGGGCGGCGCGTGAGAGTTGGAGGAGGAGCGCGTGGAGGTGGGAGTGGTGGAGGCGCGTGAGGTGAAGGGAGGTGATGCAGGGAAACCTTAAAAAGAGGTTAGGGAGAAAGGGAAGTGTTGGGTCGGATATGGTGAGGGAGGTTCGGAGGAGATTGGTGATGGAAAGGAATTGGGTTGAGACAAGGGAGAGAGCTTCGTAGTGAGGTTTGGGTTTGAGGAATTTGAATACCAATTCCCAGCACTCATCAGGTAAGTGTGAATCTTCTTCTGACATTGTTTTCTGATCCTTTCTTCACAACTATATCAACTAACCAACTACCAACATCACTGTCTGTTCCTTCTGTTTTTGTTCTTCTTATCTGGTTTTTGTGTGATGCTGGAGTCTGCAAATCTAAATTCCAATTTCAATTCCAGAAGGAGAGGTCAAGTGATCCAAATTTTCAGATCTAAAATCCTCAGTTTTTATTCTATTCACCCGCGCTCTCCCCTATATGAGGGAAAAATTGTGGACAAAAATGAAATGTAAATTAAACGGAAAAATGGTCCACCTTCACATTGTATTGGAAATATGGTGGTAATAAAATATATAACATAATCATAGAAAAATTCATTTAGTTAAATTTTAAAAAATACTAGACTAAATTAACAATTTGAATTTTGTTCTCATTAATATAAAAAATAATTATAATATTTAATATAGATAGAGGAGTTAGAATGCTTTGGTGTTGCTTGTGAACAATGTTTTGGAGATCCATTGATGTTACCGTCTTTGTTTTTCCAGAGTTTCTTATTTAGGTTTGGGATTGTTGTTGATGATTGTGATTTACAATTGAAAGTGTACTACCATCCCTATATATGTAGCATTTTCTTACTTTATAGATGGTACTTGTAATCTCAAAGGAAAAAAATTGTCATGTGACCATCCTTAATTTGGTATAAATATAAGATCACTTAATTAGACTTTAAATACAAATTAAAATATTACTCTAAAAACATTATAATACCTCTTCATTTTACAATAAAAAGTTCACAGGTGGATTTTATATGTCTAACCTACAATTCCTACAATACTCAAAATATTGATTTTTTCTTTTTAACGAGAATGGTACAATATTACACAATAACTATTAAAATAGATAAATTTTAGAAAGATTATATGAATAAGACATGTTAACCTAACACAATTTCATTTAAAAAAAAAGTTATATAAACATGATACAGTAGATTTATTAAAATAAAGTTGTATTATACTATTACGACTTTATTTAAAAAAACATTAAAAATGTCATATTAATTTAAATCGTATTATACATTTAAAAATAATATAATTTAAATTAAAATTATACAATATTGATATACATTTATATTTTCAAATAAAGTTACATATACGATTTCATTTAATAAATATAAAATCATATCAACCTACTTGCATAACTTGTCACAAGACTTACTTATAAATTTTTTTAAAAATGTCCTTTTTATAAAACTGTGTAATTCTAGTTAAAAAAAATCTAAAATATTGAATGATAAAGTGTGATTGGTCAAAATATTGACCAAACAATTAGATCAACTTTTTTCCCTCCACTTCCTCGTCCAACTTTTTCTATAATTTGATTGTTTTCTTCTTTTATTTTTTTCTTCAATCACTTCACCATGTAACATCATTCAATATTTCCATCATAAACATCCATTCAAAATAAATTATCAGAGTTCACATTCTTTTGTGCAGTTTCATAAATAAAAAATTAAAATCAAACAATGATGAACAATAATTAAAATTTTTGAAACCTTAGAACTTATTTCCAATTTAGACAACCTAAAACAATTTTTACTGAGTTAAGTTTTGGAATAACACATTTTTCCAGTTCAACATACAAATTGTTACCTATGAGTTAACAAAGCTTATTTCTCTCATTTTGACAACGATGCATCACGGTATTATCCTAAAGTTTGTAAGTGTATTCATCTCTGACTTTCTATCATCTTTGTATCTATTCCTTTCACTTTCACAAACTTTGTCCATAACCCTAAATTACCATACATTACAAGTAATTCAAGTTGGGATGCATTTTCACGTCACACAATTTTAGAATGGAATTACATAATCTGATGTATATTTTCAAATTTTAAAAGAAGCACAATTTTACATTTTAAAATGATATTTTCATTTTTTTTTAATGTCAAATGCGAATGACTGTGTAAGCTATGAAGGACGGGTGCAAGTTTATTAAAAATTGAGTTGATTTAATGTGTGAATTTTGCAGGACAAGCTTCTCAGATTTACAAATTTTGCATGTACACTTGGCCATCTTTATCTATATATACTTAGCTCAATTCTTTTTTGTCAATTTTTATTTTATTTTAGTAATTTTAATTAATTTTGTTTTCTCTTGCCCAAAAGATCTGTATTTTGACCTACCTACTTCCCTTGTTCCAGTTTATCTCTGTTCTTCAATGGTAATAAATAAAGTATCTTAAAATGGTCACAACACCACATAATCTTATATTAAAATACAGTTACACTGGGAAAGTGCTATACAAACCAAACACATTGGACATTATTTTGAAATTTTAACCAAAGGAAGGAAGAAAAGTGGAAGATAATTCAAACACACTCATCTTGATTGTGGCATAAACATCAGAATCAACCGCTGTTGGTGGTGACTTGCGACGGTGGCTCGTCGGGGTCAGGAACCGAATTCTCCGGTGGCCCTTCAGGGTCAGGAACTGAAGTATCCGGTGGCTCTTCAGGATCGGGAACCAAATCCGCCGGTGGATCCTGCGGCATATCCGGTGACCCAAAGGAAACAGCCGGCGGGTCCTCCGGCAGTTCCGGCGGTGGCAATGAAACATCGGGCGGATCCTGCGGAAGCTCCGGCGGTGCCAAGAAAACATTCGGCGGATTATCCGGCAGCTCTGGCACAGTCGGTGTGGTGGGAAAGGTAAAAGACGGTGGCACCTCTGCAGCCAACGGCGGTGGAAACAACAAGGAATCAGGTGACTGGGGCGTAGTGAAAAGCGGTGGATTTGACAGAAACGGCGAGGAGGGTAGTAGTGGAGGGGGCAAGGAAGGGTCGGGAAGAGTTGGATTGAAGAAGAGAGGTGGCGGAGAGAAGAACGGAACAAGTGGGGGTGATGGTGTTGGATTAAACAAGAAGGGGTCAGGAGGTGACAGCCATGGGAATGTTGGCATTTGAGACATCGGAGGTGGGATTACCAATGGCGGTAAGGGAGGAGCAGGTGGCGGCGGTGATGGCACTAAGGGTGGCGCCGGCAGAATAGGTATTGGAGAGGGAGATGGAAGAGGGCAGCAGGGTGGTGGTAATGGACAGCAGGGTTTAACCGGCGGAGGTGAACACGCGGGTGGAGGTGGTGAAGGTGGCGGTGGGGAGGGGGGAGGTGGTGGCGGGGACGGGGGAGGTGGTGAAGGTGGTGGTGGAGATGGTAGTGGTGGTGGTGGTGCAGAATAATGCGGCAATGGAGGTGGGAAATACATGAGAGGTGGTGGAAAATACCTGAGAGGTGGAGGGGTTCTTGGTGTGTAAGTTATTGGAGGAGGAAAAGAGTAAGATGGGGTTGGTGTTTGGTCAAAAGGGTTTTGAGGGGAAGAACATGTAGGAAAAGGCCAATGGCCACATGTTCCATAAAGGTATAGGTAAAAGGGATCACAGTTTGGTCCTTTTGTTCTTCTTCCTCCTCCACTGTGTCTGCTTCTTCTGTTTATTCTAGACCCTTCATGTTGGTTTCTGGTTTCAGCAGAAAAAGAAAGAGCGAGCAAAACAAGTGTAAGCGCAGCTGCATTTGGTTTCATTTCTGGTGCTTTTGGTTCTGTGTTTTGTGAGAGTTGTTCATGGTATATAGAGTCACAGAAATGCAGGTTCAATGATTGTTGGTTTAGAGAGCGTGTATGAATATGCGTGGAAGGTTTAAATGCAGCGTGGAGATTAAGAAGAGAAGTAAATACTATAGATAAGGAGATGGTGGTGGTACAGTTACGCGTTTTAATGGATCTGCTATGCTCCTTAACCATGCACTCTCTCTAACTGACACACACAAAATTAAGCCACTCAAATTAAGGTGAGGCTTCCTTCTTAATTTATGCATGGAAGACTTGCAGGAAAAACAGAAAACTACAATGGTGAGTTAATGGAAGTAATTGAGTTGCCTAGAGCTACGTGCCAACTTCATCTCCTCTTTATTTCCTTGAAGTGGTGGCCCAGAAAAATGGACCTTTGAGTGAAGTGAATTTCTTATTCCAAGCATCGGCATGCATACCAAACTTCATTTTTTTTATTCATTTTAAAGATGAAATTTTAAAGTGAATCTAATCTAAGCTTGCCCGAAAGTATTGTTCCACACCACACACTATTTCAGATTGAATGGACAAATAAGATGAGTTATTATGTTTGTGATGTAACATTGTATAAAAATGTGTATAGAATCATGAGAGAAATATAAAAACAAGAAATTAAAGTAACAGATAATACTAGGAATGATGTCTGATGATGCGTGCAAAAAAATACATAAAAATTATAAATTTATGTTATGTAAAGAATATCTCTGTTGTTACATTTTTTTCTTCTGCAAATACTCTTTCTCAGTTATAAAACTTTGACTGAACTTTTAGATGTTCCTTTGAAAGAACACTTATTTTCAGAAATTACTATAGTCTGACCATATTGATTGTTGGTACCATGTTAGTAGCCTGGTCATATCAATTGGGATGTGGAAAACAAAGTTTGTTCTCTATTGAATGGGAAATGACAAATTTGATTATAATATGATGGATGCAAGAGAATTATCAATTTGAGAACAAATATAAAATAATAAAATTTTGTCATTCCTAATAAACTTCAACATTAATAGTACATTAACTGCTGTTAAACGTTCACTCCCACTTCAGATTTCAGTAAAAAAAAAAAACATAAAAATAGACTTTTAAATTACTCAGTGTTTGACTCAAGGTTGTTTATGTTTAATAGATGAGTACCCTGATTTATAGAAAAAAGTTAAAAAAAAAATAATTGTTTTAAAATAGAAGCTAAGAAATAAATTTTAATTAAATCGATAGAAAGGAGTCTTCTAATAACTTGTTTACATAGTGCTCTTCCTAACATATTTTGACCTAATTTGATCATATTTGGTCTACTCATCAGGTAATTTTCACATTTTTTTAATTTGTACAATCTTTATTCTCAAATGATATATACAGTATAGATGATTGTATTTTATGATACCTTTACCAACCATTCAAAATAAAATACTACTTCAACCTTAAGAAAGTGAATTAAAAACTTATAGCTAACAATACTAAATCGATTTGATTTGAACACGGTTTAAAATAACATTAATAATAACATGTAGCCTTAATTTGATCTTTTTGTCCATCTGATTGTCTTCTACGATTTGTGCTACGGAATCGAACTAAGTTTAAGAGAATTAAAGACAAAATACATAAGAAAGGAGTAGTCTTTGGCTCAAACAGTGTAGTGCTGCTGAATTGTATCAATGTCCAGTCCTTTCAGTTTCACAACCGACTCCACATGACCCTTCAATGTATGAAGTTCCCTCAATCTGAAAAAAACAAGTTATTAAATTAATCTTAGTTCACTTAATTTAATAAATATTGTACATTAATATTAAGTGACATTACCTTGCAACTTCAGCTCGCTTTCTTGCTTGTTCTGCAATTTCAGATAATTCGCGGTAGTTATTTCTTTCTGCGAATATGGATTCACTTTCAGGAGGATTCAACCCATGTAATGTGCGTTGAGCAGTAGCCCATTGTGCTTCTCGCTCTTCCCTTCCATAGTCCTTCTTTGTTGTGAATGCAGTCTACATACACCACAACAATATATTTAGGAAAAGCAAATCAATATTTAAGGAAAGAAAATAACATTAACATCTCACCTTGTTTTCGGTAATGTTATTCCATGCCTTGCCACTCAAGAAATATCGAATCCCGAATTTCAAAACATCCAATGGGATGTAGAAAACGATACTGTAGAGCCAAATGACTCCAGCCCAGCCCCATCCAATCCCTTTCATCCTTGCAAAACTCCAATTTGCATAAACTGCTATAACTGTTGCAATCTACATATCAAATACATACTAGATGAGTAAGTTGTTACAGTTGAAACATACTTACAAATAAATCAACCATATATAACAACTCACCAGTTGTGCCACTATAAAAGCCGTGACAAGCAATAAACCAGGGCGCTCAACGTAAGACCAACTCCTTGATCGAGTTACAAATATAAGAGCCTGACTTACTATACTTACTTGAAGATACACAGCCGCAGTAAGCTCATCTGGATTAGATCTTATAGATCTAACACCAAATTTGTCCTGTCAACATTGTTGTACTTTTGTTAAACTTAAAGTAATCTTTGACAATAAAACAAGTCTTAAATGAAATTTTTGCTTACAGTGAAGAAATCAGAAGCATGAGCAGCCCAAAAGAAGACAACTGTCATGATAGCGAGGTAGGTACCAAGAACTATGCCTGTGGCAAAAATCTCATTTAATTTCCATGAATCGGGCAGAGGCGATGGCTTTACCCTGTCCTTCGAGATGGTCATAATTGTTCCGTCATTTAGTATTGCAATAATCAAAACCATAAAAGGTGAGAAATCGAATTCCCATATAAGTGCAATCAGTAAGAAGCCTAATACAATCCTTATTGTAATGGAAACTGCATAGATGGTGTAGTTCTTCATTCTCTGAAAAATGGCTCTACTGGTCAAAACTGCACTCACAATCACACTGAGACCAGGCTCTGTTAGTACTATGTCGGATGCACCTCTAGCTGCATCTGTTGCATCAGCTACTGCAATTCCAATATCTGCCTTTTTGAGGGCAGGAGCATCATTAACACCATCTCCTGTCATTCCACATATGTGTTTTCTATCTTGAAGTATTTTCACAATCTCGTATTTGTGCTCTGCATGTACATTAATCATTAATTTAGTAAGTTATTTAGCTATTTTTAAGAAATAAGTTATTATCAAATATTGAAATAGAAAGATAATTAAGCAACATAAAATAAGTTTATACAACTATCTTACCAGGAAAAACTCCAGCAAATCCATCGGCCTGTTCAATAAGCTCCTCAACTGGAAGTGCAGCAATAGATTCATCCTTGTGATCGCCAAGAAGGGAGGAAGATGGGTACATGTTACTTCCCATACCAAGTCTCCGAGCAGTCTCCTTCCCGATAGCTAGTTGATCGCCTGTAATCATCTTAACGTTCACCCCAAGATGAAGAGCACGTCGGATTGTCTCTGCACTATCGTGTCTGGGTGGGTCAAACAAAGGCAAGAGACCAACAAACTGCCACGGTCCTCCTTTACTTTCCTTCGTTTTCTCTGGAACTTCCTGTTAGCAGATAATAAAGCTTTAATTTATTTATTTATTATTATTATTATTATTATTATTATAAAAAAGAAACATGCTGCAAATAACTTACTTGTTTGGCAACAGCAAGGGAACGGAGACCTCTGTCAGCAAATTTTCCAATAATGGCATGAACTTTTTTCTTCACATCTTCTCGAAGATTACAGAGCTCTACAATCTGTAAAAAAATATTGTAAATAAACTAAGATGAATTTAATACCATAAAATATATATATATATATATATAT
>Ga0099825_1004771_pt1 | contig 17661 bp, 7 predicted proteins | sample SiratroredBW_FD_76838 | JGI IMG/M metagenome (GOLD analysis project Ga0099825, IMG submission 76838) | Root nodule microbial communities of legume samples collected from California, USA - Siratro red BW | ecosystem: Host-associated > Plants > Roots > Nodule | place: USA: California | collected...
AAAAAAAAATTTAAAAAAAAATAATATAAAAAAATAAAAAAAAAAAAAAAAAATTATTATAAAGATGTAAATTTTAAGATAAAAAACAAACAAAATCTTTTTTTTTTTTTTTTTTTTTTGAAGATGTAAATATAGACTGTGAATATAACTCAAGAATTGATTTTTTTTATAGTCAATTTTTACTCTATCTATTAACAAAAGAATATGTTAAATCTTAAATATAAAATAGTTCTTACAACATTTGAGAATCTAATCACTTCCCCAACCTCGTCGCCACCACCGTCACCATTACGGCCACCGCCACCGCCGCAACCAGTGGCGAGCAGCTGTATTATTGAATGCTCCTCTCTCACTTCACTCTCCGTCGCCGCCGCCGCCTTTTTTCTTCTCTCTCGCGTGCTCCCACCTCCCTTCAATCCGTTCCGCCACCAAACCTTAACCTTCACGACACCAACGCTTTTCTCAAATCCCACCTCTTGGAGCTCTCCCTCGCGATTCCCGAAGCCACTCGCACGTGCTGGAGGCTCCCCGCGCTGGGACCCTCGCATGTGCTGCATCTCTTGCAGGCTCTCCAAGCCCACCGCGTAACACTCGAAAAGGTTCGATCTTTGTGGGAGATTTTCAAATGGGGTGCACTCAAGAACGCGGGTTTCGACTTCAATCACCTTTCACAGTCCCGCGAGATCATGGCCTCGCTTCTCGTTCAAGTGGGGCTGTTCAAAGAAGCCGAGGAGTTGCTTTTCGCGTTGGAAAGTGGTGAAATTTTTGGCGATCTCATTAAAGGGTATGCTGGTGCGAGAGAATGGGAAAAGGGTGTCTTTGTGTATGATTTTATGAAGGGTAGAGAGAAGATTCCTTCGAGGGATTGTTATGGTGTTTTGGTTGATCTTTTGGTGAAGGTGAAGAGGACGAACCATGCATATAGGGTGGCTTTTGATTTGGTGGATTTGGGTGTACCATTGAGTGGTGATGAACTGAGGGCATTGGAGACGGTTATGGTGCTGCTTTGCGTTGGTGGGAAGATTCAGGAAGCAAGGAACTTGGTGAAGAAGGTGTTGGTTCTTAATTGTGAGGTTAGTAGTTTGGTTTTTGATGAAATTGCGTTCGGATATTGTGAGAGGAGGGACTTCAAAGATTTGGTTAGTTTCTTTGTTGAAACAAAGTGTGTCCCTAGTGTGAAGGCTGCTAATCGAGTTATGAATTCATTGTGTAGGAGTTATGGTGTAGAAAGGGCAGCATTGTTTTTGCAAGAGCTAGAGAGTTTAGGTTTTAGTCCTGATGAAGTAACCTACGGGATATTAATTGGTTGGAGTTGTCACGAAGGGAAGATGGGAAATGCATTGAGTTGTTTATCAGTTATGCTTTCAAAAGGCTTTGAGCCACATATATATTCTTACAATGCTCTTATAAGTGGGTTGTTTAAGGTAGGTAAGGCTGATCTTGCACGTGACATTGTTGATGAGATGATTGAGAGGGGGACACTGCCTGATGTTTCGACTTTCAGAGTTCTTATGGCAGGGTATTGTAAGTCCAGGCAGTTTGATAAAGTGAAAATTTTGGTTCATGAGATGGAGAGCCGTGGATTGATTAAGCTCTCTTTGATGGAGAATCCGATTTCCAAGGCTTTTCTGATTTTGGGCTTTGACCCTTTGAGTGTGAAGTTGAAACGAGACAATGATCGGGGGCTTTCGAAAACGGACTTCTTTGATGATGTTGGAAATGGACTCTATTTGGATACAGACATTGATGAGTATGAGAAACACATAAGTTTGGATCTTGAAGATTCCATATTACCCAACTTCAATTCATTTGTGGGGAGGGAATGTAGCAATGGTAACCTGAAAAAGGCATTGATTTTGGTTGAAGAAATGCTTTGTTGGGGACAAGAATTGTTGTTGCCTGAATTCTCGAAGTTAGTGAGACTACTTTGTTCATCTCGGTCGCAAACCAAGTCAATGACCAATCTTTTGGAGAAAATGTCAAGGTCTGCCCATAAACTTGATCCTGAAACTCTCAATTTAGTTGTACAGGCATACAGCAAGAAAGGGTTACTGTCCAAAGCCAAAACTATACTGGATGAGATGCTTCAAAACAAATTTCAAGTCACGAATGAGACATATACTGCCATATTAATGACTTTATGTAAGAAAGGAAACATGAAAGACTTCATTTTTTATTGGGATGTTGCATGTAGAAATAAATGGCTACCAGGTTTGGAGGATTTTAAATCTCTTCTTGTTCTTATCTGCCATCAGAAAATGCTTAAGGAAGCATCACGGTTTCTTGAATTCATGCTTTTATCACTCCCTAACTTAAAGTCAGATATATGCCATATATTTGTGGAAGTACTTTCTAGTAGGGGTCTCACAGACATTGCAGTTGTAGCCTTAAAACAACTACAACCTTGTTTCATCTTGGATGAGGCTGGTTACAATAATCTTACAAGGGGCTTATGTAATGAGGGAAACTTTTCTGTTGCCTTTACAGTATTGGATGATATGCTAGAGAAATGTTTGGCACCTTGTTTGGATATTTCAGTCTTGTTAATCCCTCAATTATGCAAGGCTCATAGATATGACAAAGCTATGGCATTAAAAGATATAATTTTGAAAGAGCATCATTCATTTTCTCATGCTATAGATTGTGCATTCATACGTGGATTTTGTAATATGGGGAGCATAGAGAAAGCTGAAGCTATGTTCCGTGATATGTTATCTAAAGGGTTTAGTCCAAACGAAGAACTGTGTAACATGCTTCTTCAGGGCCACTGCCAAGCTAATGACTTGAGAAAAGTGGGGGAACTGCTTGGTGTTGCAATAAGAAAGGGTTGGGAGCTATCCCTCATGAGTTACAGGAATGTAGTGAGATCAATTTGTAGGAAAGGTGGAGTCCGGTTTGCTCTGAGCTTAAAGAACCTTATGCTTGCACAATGTGCACTTGATGGCCCAATCATATACAACATTCTCATATTCTATCTTTTGTCAGCTGGAAATAGTTTAGTTGTTAATAAGATACTAGCTGAAATGGAAGAGAAAAAAGTTGTACTTGATGAAGTTGGTCTCAACTTTCTTGTCTATGGTTACTTGCAATGTAAAGATTTATCTAGTTCTCTGAATTATCTTGCCATCATGATTTCAAAGGGATTCAAACCAAGTAACCACAATTTGAGGAAGGCAATATGCAGCCTGTGTGATGCTGGGGATCTGCAAAAAGCCCTGAAATTGAGTCAAGAAATGAGATTAAGAGGCTGGATGCATGATTCTGCCATTCAAACATCTATTGTTGAAAGGCTTCTGTTGAGTGGTAAGATACAAGAAGCAGAAACCTTCTTGGACAGGATGGGAGAGGAATCTCTAACTCCTGATAATATCAATTATGATTACCTTATCAAGTGTTTTTGCCAGCATGGAAGACTGGACAAGGCAGTTCATCTTATGAACACAATGCTGAGGAAACATAGCATTCCAATTTCCACCAGTTATGATTTTCTCATTCATGGATTTTGTGCTCAGAATAAGTTGGACATGGCTTTGAATTTTTATTCTGAGATGTTGAACTGGAATCTCAAACCAAGAATTGAAACAGTGGAAATGCTTGTGGAGAGATCCTGCCAAGATGGCAAGACAGAATTAGCAGAACAATTCCTAGTGGACATGAGTCATGGAGGTGAAACTCCAACCAGAAAAATGTACCGCAGTGTAATTAAGAGTTATCACATGGAAAAAAATCTTAGGAAGGTATCAGAGCTCATGCAAGCCATGCAGGAAAATGGCTATCAGCCTGATTTTGAAACACATTGGTCTCTCATAAGCAACTTAAACAGTGCCAAAGCAAAGGACACTGATAATGGGGGCAAGGGCTTTTTATCAAGACTTCTTTCCAAAAGTGGTTTTCTTCAAAAGAAATGACCTTCTGTTGTGAAAGGGGTATTTGTTGGTTGTACTTTTTAGACACTGTACATTTTTGGTCTTCAGTCTTTGGGAAAATTATTATGGAAAACATTATTTATTAAAGATAAATAGGATCTGTTTGTTAATCACTTTGAGTGTACTACTCCAATTGTAAAGTGACTTTATCATCTTTCTATATTTGGATCTGGAACTTCATGTAAACTTCAAAATACACACTTCTTTAGTTCTATGGAACATGTATTGATTCTACATTTTTTCCTGGAAAATAACAAATTCGTTATGGGAGGCACCAGTCAAGACATTCCCTTTGTAAATTCATTTCCAATTTTTTTTTAATTTCTTTTATAAAAGTGCACTTGACACAAAAGAAGTCTTTATTGTGTTTCTTCAATAAAGTTTATCAAGATATTAAAAAAAATGTAATACCTTTATTTGGTAAGAAAATGTAAATTTTTTTGACACAGACAAATGAAATACTTTTAATACTGCTGACAAATATATTATTAAAATCAGAACATTTTTTTTTTAATTTTAATAAGATGCATGGTAAAATTCTAAATATGAAATTAAAATCCAAATTAAGATGTGTTAATATTGCAGACAATCATGTTAAAAGTTATTTTACCTAAAAAATGAAACACTTCAATTTAATACTTATCAAGCTTTGATATTTAAATTCTAAAGTTAACTTAAGAATATATTTCAGTAATAGTGTTTTGAAATAAGAGTAAATTGTTCATAGAAAAACAAAAATATATATTTTAAGAAAAGTTACATGACACTAGTGATCCTCTTCTATTAAAATTAATTGGGGGGAATCTCCAATCAAAGAAACGTGCACAGTTGATTTAGTAGACAATGGAATTTACTTTATCAAACGCAATGTATGATTTATTTTATTGTACTCATACCAATTTTGGTTTATACACTTTATCTTTGTAATTTTCAAATGTTTATTTAATATTTATGATAACTTCTCTTTACAAAAATTCTTAATTTTAAATAAAGACTAAAAATAAAACACTTAAAAGTTCTATAGGAAAACTATAATTTATTTTAGGTGAAAATCAGAATAAAAAAATTAAGCCTAAAAATGAAAACTTTAAGCCTAAAATAAAATAGCAAAATTAAAGAAAATTCATAGTAAAAAAAATTGCAACAAAAAAAAAACATATATTTATAATAATATTAAAATTTAAGAAAAACAAATAATATACATACAACAGGTCATACTATATTATTTTGTAGAATACTCGTACCTATTATGAATGTATTAGATTTTGTATCTAAAAAGTATGATAATTTGTGTGAAAAATAATATGTTTGTCTTTCTTGTCAGAACTTGGAAATATTAAGACTGAGACCAAAAAACGACGCCGTAATTCATCTTGCTTGCTCAGAATACAACACTACACAGTGTCGTGCCTCTAAGTCTCTGTTGGAAGAGAATCAACAGCAAGAACAATGGAGGCGCCGTCATTTGCTTATTCTGCCTCCTCTTCCTCTCTCCTTTCTCTTCACAAAAAGCCACTCTCATCCCCGAGCTTGCTCCGTTTCGGCAATACAAAACGTAGAAACTTCTCAGTTCGTGCCTCCTCTTCTGGGGATTCTGGTTCGTTCTCTCTGGTTTCTGAAGACACCCTATTGCGAAAATCCTCTCTTTTTTGTTTTTTCGTTTCTGGGTCTTCGTTTAGTTCCACAACAACCCCTCAGATTCTCCTGATTTTTCAGTTGTGACTTTGCTTGATTACGGTGCTGGCAATGTTCGGAGTGTCAGGAATGCAATCAGATTCCTCGGGTTTGAAATCAAAGATGTGAGCTTTTTGCATCATAACATAATGGGATAGTTTTAATTGATTTTTTGTGTGAGGTTTTGTATCTGAAGTAATTTTTTTTTACTAGGTACAAACCCCGGAAGATATTTTGAATGCAAGTCGGTTAGTTTTTCCAGGGGTTGGAGCATTTGCTGCTGCCATGGAGGTGTTAAGCAAAACCGGGTATTTATTTTGTTTAATTTGTTCACCTTTTAAATGTTTTTCTTTTGTGGTTTAGTAGTTGTAGTGATATGCTTGTTGTAAGATATTTCTGCTCGGTTATAGTGGTGGGGTATTGAAGGATATCACAGGACAATACTAGTGTTGATCTTTATTCTCTTTTGCTTGTTTAAAATTTACAATGTACACTGAAAAGGGGTTGAACCAAGACTCCTATTAATACACTATAAATTGGAGTTTAGGACTAATGTGTACTGATAGCTAAGTAGATGGTTGGTTAAAATTTTGGGGATGTTAAGTTGGAGGGCACTTGTGGTTGGTTTAGACTTTTGCTGTAATGGTTACAATAAACTCATTTTGTATGTCAGATGTGCCTTTTGAATTGCATAACGTCTCTTTAGTTTTGCTGAATTTTTCCGGTTGGATTATAAACTAGGCATTGTCATGTATATATTTGAAGCTCTTTTGAGGCTATTTTTAATTTTGATCTCTGAATGATTGCCCTCTGAATTTTAGCTTGAGTCAAATGTTTTATTTAGATCATACTTATTTTGCAGAATGGATGAAGCATTATGTTCATATATTGAAAAGGATCGTCCATTTTTGGGGATTTGTCTTGGACTTCAACTACTTTTTGAATCCAGTGAGGAGAATGGACCAGGTTAGTCGTAAGACATCTTTAGTTTTTGTTATTTTTACTCCTTCGACTTTGAACATTTGTTTTAAATTTAATATTATTATAATGGATGCCAAGGTTTCCATCCATGTAATTGTGAAATTAAATTAAGCAATATTAACCTTAATTTAAAGAAAAAATGCACAATTTTTATTTTATTTTTTTATTTGGACACTGCTAATGAGAGGAAAATCTTTTGCATTCATATCTTATTTTTATTGTGTACCGTGTAATATAAGATTTTCTTATAATTAATTCAGGTGGGAATAGTGTTTCAATGCATGGTTTTTAGAGCTTATAGAATCCTAGATGATGAGAATCAATGATTTCCATGTCTTATTTTTACTGTGTACTGTGTAATATAAGAATTTCTTATAATTAACTCTGGTTGAAATAGTATTCCAATGCATAATTTTTTGAGCAGATAAAGTCGTAGTTTATAAGAATGAAGAGAAGCTATAGAAGTTAAAATAAGAGTAAGGAGAAGTTCACGAAAAGCAAGTGTAGTAAGACAGAAGTTAGTCTGATTTGGAGGTTAAATTATAATGGAGAACTATATGGTCAATGATGGTCTATGGTGATTCAGTAGTGAAAGTTGGGCAATGAAGGGCCAGCCGAGAGCTAAAAAAATGTTTACTTCTGTAGTGAGTGACTCGAGACCCAGAAAATACAAGGTTATGAATTCAATAGTCAGTTTGATTAAAATAGGTATAGGAAGACCAAAGACAACTTCAAAATCATTAACAGAAGGCCCTCATCTAAATGGTTTTTGTTGTGGAGATCTTATATCGACTAGAAATATAATTAAATTATAGTATATAAATAAGTGCAAATCTTATCTTATAAGTTGGTTTGTATGCTTGAGTTAGACTTAAAGTTCACTTTTTAAAATGGTATTAGAATCTATTCTATTGAGGTTTGTTAGGCTAATTGTACTATTCACTATTAAGTTGTTATCGTATCATCCACAAATATCTAATCCTACACTTGAGATGTCCAGTCATTGGTGCGAGAGAATGTGTTGGAGATCTCACTTCGGTTAGAGATATAACTAAATTATAACATTACAAGTTGATGCAAACATCACCTCACAAACTAGTTTTGTGAGGTTGAGTTAGCCTTAAAATCTATTTTGAAAGAGTTTCAATCAAATCTTGTTTTTTTGATGGAGTCTAGTACTAATTATATGCCAACCCATTAGTGGGGTAATGTTTTTGTTTGGCTGTATTGTCGTAGTTCATTTTCTTAAGGGTGCGATTGGGAGTGAAGCTTTGGATGGATGGAATGGGAAGTGAGGATATATTTTTTTTTTTATTTAGGGGTAGCAATATAATATTTATAAGAATAAAAATATTAGGACATTAAGTTCTTGTTAATCTAGGATTTTGTTTCTTTTATTTTAAGAACCTATCAAATTAGACAACATTTATTACAACTAAAAATTTTACCCTTTGACCCCCTTTTCTCCAAACCCCAGCCCCCAAGCATACTCTTACCCAAAACACTTAGAGTTGGAGCTATTGGTATTTGTGCATTTATTATTTCTTTATTGTCTAATTTCTGCTATTCTTCTGCAAATGGTGTTTTTATTTAGTAGCATGTTGAAATATTTACTGACTTAGTATATACACACCCATAAAGTTGTTTGGCTATGAACTTGCAAGGACAAAAGTCTCTGATATAACAGAAAGCTTACTTTCCTGAGCACTGAAAGACCAAACTACCTTTTTATTCATTAATTAAGTATTGACGGATAGATGTGCTTGTGAATCAGTAACAGGTCTTGGCTTAATACCTGGAACTGTTGGGCGGTTTGACTCATCAAATGGTTTTAGAGTACCACATATTGGCTGGAATGCTTTACAAATCACGAAGGACTCAGGGATTTTGGATGATGTTGGAAATCGCCATGTCTATTTTGTGCACTCTTATCGTGCCGTGCCTGTATGTTTCCACATTTCTTTGAAATCTCCTTGTTGCTTTGGCTTTCATATTCTTACTCCGTACTTTCATGAAAGTGTTTAAGTAATCTGCTTATCTTTTATTTTTTAATTTCTCAGTCAGATGACAACAATGAGTGGATATCCTCCACATGTGACTATGGTGACAAATTTATAGCATCTATTAGAAGAGGAAATGTGCATGCAGTTCAATTCCACCCTGAGAAGAGTGGAGGCAAGTTTTATCTTCCTTTCCAATCCTTTATTTCTCTCTCTAATGTACAGAGCCCTAAATCATGGAGGCTGTCATCTTTATTGAAATTTATGTTCTTCATTATCTTGTAATTGGACTCTAGTCATGCAAAGAATTAAAATTTCTGAATCAACATTCTTTTGAAATTTGAAGTAATACACACATATTCAACTTTACGACCTTGTTCCCTTAGATGAAGAATTGAAGGATGATCTTAGTTTCCAATTGATTAACAAAAATAATTGAAATGACAAGACTGAAAAAGAAATAGGAAAATACTGTCTTTTTGAAGGAAAAATTAGGAAACTAATTAAATCCATTCAGATTGAAAATTTTCTTTCTGTTTTTTTTTTATAGGATTTGCATTTTGAATCTTTAATGGATTTTGCTAGAATACTTTTGTGAAATCTGGATTGCTCCGAATTTCACTCTTCTTTTGGGGGAATACGGTTACTATCTGTGATATATTTGTTTTTATAGCTAAAACAACATGCTATGTTTTTTGTTTTTTCTTTTTTTCATTCTTTGGCTGTCATATTCTTCCCTGATTCCTGAAATATTATTCTCAGATGTTGGTCTCTCTATTTTGAGAAGATTCTTGAATCCAAAGTCAGCAATGACAAAGGTGGCCTTCGTAGCTTTCTGAGCACTTCTTCTGTATCATAACTATTATAATAATTTTGTTTTGACACATGGTAACTAACCATTTGTAATATTCACTTGAAGACAGAAGCCTGGGGAAGGCAAAGCTTCAAAACTTGCAAAAAGGGTAATAGTCACGGAAACATGTCTTTTTTGGCTGCCTCCTGGGTGCATTCATTCTGTTGATTTCCTAACAAACCGTTGTTTATTAAGGTGATTGCTTGTCTTGATGTGAGAGCAAACGATAAGGGGGACCTTGTTGTAACCAAAGGAGACCAGTACGATGTCAGAGAAAATACAGAAGAGAACGAGGTATCAGAGAAAATTCTCATTTTTTGGTATTCTGAGTTTGCTTAAAATTCAAATAGAAGATATGCCTAGATACTGGACATCTTTACAATATCAACTTCTTGTAGGTGTAGTTGATTATTGAACAAGAACCATCTAAAGTTTAGTTTTTTTCCGTTGCCTGGTTAGTATTTAGCATTAAAGGGTAAACCTGTATATGTATTGTCTTATAAAGCTATTTTAATTGTTAGGTAAGGAATCTTGGCAAGCCAGTTGATCTTGCTGGACAGTACTATAAAGATGGAGCTGATGAGGTATGCTTTTGATAATTCTGTTCAATCTTATGAAACTGGTTCTTTCCTGTTAAACTAAAAGATTGGGTGCAGGTCAGCTTTCTAAACATTACCGGATTTCGCGACTTTCCTCTTGGTGATTTACCAATGCTTCAGGTTTGTGAAATAAACCAAAATGGAAGTGTTTTAGTTGGTGCTAGACTATATTTTATCCACTATCTGCTGTGTTTTCATGCTCCCTATGCTTCATAGGTATTACGATACACATCAGAAAATGTTTTTGTGCCCTTAACAGTTGGGGGAGGAATTAGAGATTTCACAGATTCAACTGGAAGGTATACTGATCTGTATTGACTTTCTTCCAATATTTTTTTTTTCAATTAAAATTATCCAGTTGTATAGTTTTATCATTGTTTCACTCGGAACTTTCAAAACTTTTTCATATTCTTAGGTACTATTCTAGTTTGGAAGTTGCTTCAGAATACTTTAGGTCTGGGGCTGATAAGATTTCCATTGGAAGTGATGCAGTTTATGCTGCAGAAGAATATTTAAGAACCGGAGTATAGAACTCAACCCTTCTGGTTTCTATTACTGTGCACTAATATATGTGTCACTACTGATGTTTCTATGGTTGTCTTGTCACATTTAGGTAAAGACTGGGAAGACCAGCTTGGAGCAGATATCAAGAGTTTATGGGAATCAGGTTAGCTAACGGCTGATTTCATGTCTGCTTTTTTTTCCCTATGCATGTGCCTGTGTGTACTTGAGAATCCCTGAACATACATATAACTTTAGGCTGCATTTTACCCCATTTTATAGCATAATTTTTCTAAATGCTTATCATGTTTTTCAATGTAATATATTAAATTGCTCATCAAATTATATAACAAATAGTAGCAGTGCTAATGTTAATAATGATAAATTATTCATAGAGGAGATATTTAACTAATTTGGCTTTTACATCTAGTTTCTCCTAATTATAATGGTAACCTAATACACTGAGTATTATACGTGATCACAATATGCCTACTGAGTTCTATTCTGTTGTTTAGACGTTCAGAATAATTTTAATTTTGGACCTGTCTTTAGAATGTGGTAAATTACCAAATTTTTGGAAAACATGTTCTAATAGGAAATAAAAATTTTAAATATTTTATGCCACATGTCTTCATGTAAAATGAGCAGTAATAATGTATTTGATGCAACTAGGTAACCAACTGTCTTGGGCACAATCACATCATAAATAATTAGAAGTGTTAATTCCTATTAATTTTCAATTTGCAGGCAGTGGTTGTTAGTATTGATCCCCGGAGAGTGTATGTAAAGGATCCTAATGATGTGCAATTGAAGACCATAAGGGTTTCAAATCTAGGTGAAGATCTTGCTGTTTTCTTTTCCTTCATTTCATATTTTATTGCTCTGAAATGGGTGGTCAAATATGCAAGAGACAGATCTGATCTCTTTTAAGGTGATCCTAAAATGATCCCTAGTATAATTGTTTGATTTTGAAGTAGGGACTTCTAATATTTTTACTCTGTTGTCCCCTCCCCCTCACCCATTTTTCTTTGGTGTAACACTTAAATAACATGGATATGTTATTAGATTCTGTTTGCTTCTAACAAATTGAACTGTATACCACATTTGCTCAAGACTGCAGTAGGGTAATCAGTATCCATTTCTGCTTTAGATAAAATAAGCAAGTTGAGAGAGATTTTTGGATGTAAAACAGAGAATATGCACTTTATGTGAAATATACTAAATTTTAAATATTCTAAAACCATTTTATGTTGGTTTCAGGTCCGAATGGAGAAGAGTATGCATGGTATCAATGTACAGTAAGTTTATGTTCTATCTTTGTTTACTTTTTTCATCTTGTCCACTGAACTACATCTCTTAACCTAGTTTTCTTTTCCTTTAAACATTCTAAAATCAAATAGTGGATAACACTAGAGTTACAACTTTTAAGAGAGGCTAAAAAGGGATAACCAGATCGAAGGGCTATTTGTTTGAAGGGAAAGAATGGAATATAGTTATTTGACTACTTCCTGAAGTATTTTTCTTATCTCAATACTTATGTTTATTGAAAGGTTAATGGAGGACGAGAAGGCCGACCAATTGGTGCTTATGAACTAGCAAAAGCAGTTGAAGAGCTTGGTGCTGGAGAAATACTACTTAATTGCATTGATTGTGATGGTGATAAAATTTTGCATCCTTTAACTATATTTCACTATATTTTGTCTTTATCAAGTGCAGTTTATTTTTTCTTTGTTACATTTATTCTAATTTTTTGCAATGTTTTCAGGTCAAGGGAAAGGATTTGATGTAGATTTAATTAAGTTGATATCAGACGCTGTAAGTATCCCTGTGATTGCAAGTAGCGGTGCTGGTTCTCCTGCACACTTTTCTGAAGTGTTCAACAAAACAAATGCATCAGCAGCACTTGCTGCTGGCATTTTTCACAGGAAGGAGGTATTACTTCTGTTTCATTATTTTCTTAATGCTGATTGGAATCATTTTGATTTGGATAAGTTCTAGATAAAAACATCTATGATATTGATTTTTTAACTCTATCCTAAAAAAAATACCACAACCCAAAAGGGGTTATTTGGTATGAGAAAACGTTTAGAATGTTGTTGGATAGGGTGATTTTGATTGATGTAATGATGGTATTGAGGCAGTGAAATTGAGATGTCCATTAACTGCAGGTGCCTATTCAGTCTGTAAAAGAGCATTTGTTGAAGGAAGGCATTGAAGTCCGAATCTGATCATATGCATTTAGGGGTAAAAATTTTTGGATGCACTTCTTAATAAACAGACCTTGTATGTTATCACTTTTGTGTAATCTGAACTCTCAAAATGTTAACATTTTGGATCATCGAAAGATTTTCAGTGAGAGCTTTGTAATAGTTTTGGAGAAATAGATTTAGCATGTGCAGCACTTTCTCTGAGCATTTGTTATTACAAGTTTGTTTCATTTCTCTGATCATTTGTTACTACCAATTTGTTTCATTTCTCTGACAACAGATGATAGGATTGATGAGTGTCTCTTTGTTTAAAAGAAATAAAGTGGAAATAAGAAAGACAAAATTATGAATAGGAACAAATAATAAATATTTACAAGATTAAAGCTAATGTCAGTTAATGTGTATAAACACAATTTATTATTTCCTCTTAACAGTGTCTTCCTCAGTCCACTTCTGTTATTTTGTGAAGAAATAAAAATGTGTGACGATTTTAATAAAGGTTACAATAGTTAAAACTAAAATAATAACTGCGACGATTTTAAAATTCTTACAAACTCAATTAATTATATATACAATATTTATGACTTAATTATAATGCTTTTAATTTAAAAGGTTAATTCAGAGATTACAATTGTTCAGTGAGTTACTAATTAATTTAATTTTTATTTAACGTTAGTACAGAATTATTATTTTACACAAGTGGACAACAAAATTTATTTTAACCAAAACTTGTTTATTACTTAAATTTTCATATACATTACTCATGAATTGACATTTTTATCTATATTTTCTATCATATTTAGTATATTAATATATTTTTTTTCAAAATTAAATTGATTTAGACCACTTTTACTATTTGAATATGATCAAAATTTGGTTTAATTATTTTAGTATTAATGTATATTTTAACGTTGTTTGGTATTTGAGTTATAACTTTGAAATTCAGACTTTGTTCTAATGGCATTGTTTATCTACAAGAAAACCATGTCAAAAACAGTTTGACCTATTAAGAGCCACAATTTGGAAAGATCATATATGAAAATGTGAATTATGAGTTTTTAAAAATATATAAAAATAAATTAATCATTTAGAGGGAACACTTGTTTTCATACTCCTTCACTAGAGTTAGAGTAATATTAAAGTATTGAATTGACGGTTGAAGATTATCTGTCAAATTTAAAATTAATATTAATTGGGATCAAATTTTAAGAATTAAGATTAATTAAGGTTAAATTTAGTAAATTAATAAATTTTTATTAAATTTTATAAGTTTCTGTTGATTTTGTATTAATAAAATGCTTAAAGATTTTTGTGTCATCATTTGATATGAATTGATATTTCATTTAAATTCAATCTTTTTAACCATCATTGGAATATCACTAAGGTAGGATAGAATAATTGGGTATTGTTAATTTTCTGTTAACTCTTGAAATATATGTTTAATCATCTGTTTAGTTTCTTTTTAATTATGTTTATTGATTTGAACTCTCACACTCCCAAGTCTTAAACTTTATTTGATTAATTACTCTGGTTATTCTTTAAGTAACAATTCTGATTTATTCCACAGCAATGGTTTCATTATTAATTACATAAAAGTATAATAATACGTAAAATATCTTTCATTGAAAAAATAAATATTAATTAGAATGTATATCTAGAAGAAATATTAACTAATAAAAGAAGATCCAATGATAAACATTAATTAATATTTTATTAAATATCAAATATTGTAATAGAAACTAAATTTAAAAGTACTCCATTTGAATTTATTATTAAAATTTTTATATTTAATAAGATTTTTTCTACGAATGTACTGTGAAACTTACACAAATTTATAAGAAGCTTCGTAGCATTTCTTACAAATCCTTCTGTAAAGAATTCGCAGAATTTTTACCTAAATATGAAAAATTCGACTCGACTACAAACCAAAATCAACAAATAAAAAAAAGGGTATATTAAAAGCAACTCATAAAATTACTTTCATCGTATTTAAAAATATAATTATAAAATTGAAAACCTAATCATAATACTTTTTTGCGTTGTACTCTAAGATTTGGAGTTTTATTCCACACATTAAAAACTAATAAAAAATATTACAAAAATTACTAAACATAATATTATAAATCTAATTGGAAAATAACACAAAAAGAATGACAATATCATCTCACAATTTTGTTTGTTTTTTTTAAATACCTTATTTCTTTTGTCAACAATAAAAAATAAAATTAAATGAGACAATAAAGTTGCTTCAACCCTTATACAAGGTAACACTTTATTGAATTGATATTTTGTGAACATTTTTATAAATCAAGTTCTAATGAATGCTTTAAAAAATTAAAATATAATTCGCACACTTAGATTCTATTAATTTTCTATTAAAAAAATGAGTTAATTTTGTTTATATTTAAGTTGGTAGGTTGAAACATTTTCTTCCTTTTGCAAAAGGCAAAGAGAGGTATCCTACATTTTCGGTGGTGAGTTAGTGATTTGCAATCATATAAATGTTAGATTCTGGATATTTATGAAGGTTAGGTGATTTTGATGCCTTGGAATAATGTTTTCCATAAATATGGTTCCCCATTAATTCTTTCACGTTTTTCTGCTCAATCATTTTCATCTGCTTCCAACAAATATTTTTCTGATTCAATGTTTATTGTGATTACTTTGTTTGCATGCTTTAGAGTTTTTGAAAAATAAAGGGTTCCAGAATGTTATTAGTAGCTTAGTGTTAAAAGGAATAGTTATTATTGCACTTAATTTGGTTATGAGAGTGAAAAAAACTTCTCCAAAAGTTAACAAATACATATGTTTGGTTTAGTAGAACACACATCTTGCTCATACTTTAGTAAGTGAAAATGACTAAAATATTTATGATTAAATATATCCATATATCTCTGCAAACTATTATTCAACACTCTTAATTGAAGTTAAGGGTAAGTTATAAGTTTTTTTTTCTTTATCAGCAAGGTGAGTTATAAGGGAAGTGCTTAAAAAGTACATATGTAACTTTACTTTTTTTAAAAGAAAATACACAAACATTTAATAAAAGTAGAAGTTGGCAACATTAAAGTCAAAGAAAATGGTCCATTCAGTTAGTTGCCTTTAGTGACCACATTTATTCTTGCTCTTTCTTTTCTCTATCTGTCGTTTTCCTTTGCATCCTCTGTTTTCTTTTCTGTGCTGGTGAATTTCACACTTCGTACCCTGTGCTGGTGAACATACTATTCCGGTTTGTTCATCAATTCAGTTTGTCTAATAATTGATATAGTATTTCTGTGTTGGGTTGGTCACATATATATTATATCGGTTGAGTGGACCAATCTAGTATTTGTGGATCCTTGCGAATTCGGTTCGTCCAACAATCGATGTAGTATCTTATATGTTCGAGTGATCAGATATTACGTCAGTTATTCGGTTCGTTCAACAATCGATGTAGTATCTTATGTGCTGGAGTGATCAGATATTATGTCAGTTAGACGAATCAATGTAATATCTCCTATATTAGTATTTGTTACATATTATATTAATTAAGCAAATTAATGTAATATGTTTATGTAATGTAATATCTCCTATATTAGTATTTGTTACATATTATATTAATTAAGCAAATTAATGTAGTATGTTTATGTTATGGTTAGTTAGGTCACATATTACATTGGTTTTTGTTTACCAATTCTGTTCGTCCAATAACTGATGTAGTAAAAAAAAAGTATGAGATACTACATCGGTTATGCCGCCCAACTGATATATTATCTCTCCTCGTGAGCTCTTCAAGGTCATTTTGAATAAATATTTAACGTTGGTAATATGTAATTTATCAATATACTACATCGATTCTGGAACTGATGTAAAAAATTCAAACTTTTTATATCGTTTACATCTGTATTGATTTTGAAACCGATGTAGTATGTCCTCTAGAATCGATGTAGAAAATAAGTGAGAAAATAATCTAATACACTTGTTAAAAAGTTAACAAATGTATTTTTGGACATATGTATTTTTGCAAATTACACTCTCACAATTTAAATGGCTTGCATCTCAATAAGAAAAAATAATGTGTATATCATATTTCACTATTATTTACACTAACTTGACATTTTTACTACATTTTTCCACTTTTTATTTCTAGTTTCATTTTTTTTAAATTACTTAGTATTATATATGGAAATAATATTCCTGATGGATGACTATTATAATTTACAAATATATTTAGTAAAAATAGGAAATTATAAGGTGTCGAAAGTTTCAAAAGAATGTAGCAAAAACTTTGAGCTCATAACGATCCATGTCTTTCGTCTTATAACGATTGTGTTCTACACTATTTTTGCTTACCTACACTCAAAAGTCTAATCTCATATAATTTAGGAATTAAGGTTAAGTACTATTTATATGTATTTTTTTTTTCTCTTAATTCTCAGAGTAAGGTGTGTTTTAGGGATAATATATTGAAATTAGACTAAGAGAAGACGTTATGATATATATTTATAGAATCATGGGTTTCCTTTTCATTATCCCTTATGATTGAGACATGCATGCAATTTCATCACTGTGTGTGGTTCCTTTATGACCAAAATAAAAGTAGAAGTGTGAAGAAGACACTGATTAAACAAAAGTTATTAATATTCAATCTAGGAGTTATTTCCAATTGACACATAAATGCTAGAAGCAAGCAACAACAATGAACATCAACATATATGAAAGTTACATTTTTATGTTATTAATGCCAAATATAAGAAGAGCCATCTTTTCTTTAATATATATGTTCTGAGCATGCAAACTTTTCATGGGAAGCCACCTCCGGCACCAGCTCCCCCACCAAACCCTCCTCCGGCGCCACCGCCAAGTCCACCGCCAGCACCACCGCCACCTCCAAACCCTCCTCCACCACCACCTCCGAGGCCGCCACCTGCACCAGCACCA